>Ga0078972_1002033_pt1 | contig 68290 bp, 56 predicted proteins | sample YelNatPaOPGAMG01_FD_67568 | JGI IMG/M metagenome (GOLD analysis project Ga0078972, IMG submission 67568) | Hot spring thermophilic microbial communities from Obsidian Pool, Yellowstone National Park, USA - OP-RAMG-01 (SPADES assembly) (version 2) | ecosystem: Environmental > Aquatic > Thermal... | reverse complement strand
TTTTTTGTCATGAATGAATTGAAAAAGGCGGTTTCAATTTGAAATTGAAATCGCCTTTTGGATATGTGTAAATAATGTTAAATAATTATTTACCCTCTCATTTTCTCATCGATGAAATGAATAAAATAATTTTTTCACTAATGAACCCCTTTTTTTATGGGGGCTATTTTGAATTAAATATTTTTTTATGCAATCAAGGCATCATTTCGATGCTGCGTTTTACAAACTGACTTAATGCTTCTCCTTTCAAAAGATTCGTTGACAGCAACGCTAAATCAATTAACTGGCGAACTGTCGGTTGCGATGAGCTAAACTGTGCGATGATTTCCTTTTGTTTGTTTTTTGCTTCGTTGACCTGTTTTTCCAATGTAGCCAGCTCTTCTTTTTCAGCTTGAGGAATTTCATCGTCTTTTTTACCTTTGTGTGTTTTTTTCAATGCTTCCATCCGTTCGTTCAGCGAGTGGATCTCTTCATCCAACGGCAAGATTTGTTCATTGCAGGCTTCTTCTTCTTTTTGCAGCAATGATTCGATCAAGGGATGCGAAGTGTTGACTGCTAAAGTATAATTATCGGGAAGTTCACCGTAGAAATTCATCATGCCGTTGCCTTGAAGTGCCGACATCTCTTTCATGCGACGCATAAATTCGTTTTGGGTAATGACAATGGGTTGAGCATCACGAGCCATTGGTTCCAACGTGACCGAGAATTCAATTTTGTCCATTTTTGGTAGCTGCGATTGAAACAGTGTGGTCAGTGCTGTTTTTTGCATTTCGGATAACGAATGAGAACGATCATCGGTTTTTTGAATTAAACGTTCGATGATGTCGCTGTCCACTCGTACAAATCGTGATTTTTCAAATTTTTGTTCCAACTGGCTCACCCAGTGAATGTCTAACTGGCCGTCCATCAGCAATACGTCATAGCCTTTGTTGCGTGCTGTTTCGATGTAGCTGTGCTGATTGGCAGCATCATTGGCATAGAGATAGATTAAGTTTCCTTCTTTGTCGGTCTGATTTTCTTTTATCAGTTCTTTGTATTCTTCAAAAGTAAAATATTTGTTTTCTGTGTTTTTGAATAAAGCAAATTTTTCAGCACGCTCATAGAATTTTTCATCGGTCAGCATGCCGTAAACAATAAATAATCGGAGGTTATCCCATTTTTCTTCAAACTGATTCCGATCGTTTTTGAAGATTTCTTGCAGCCGATCAGCGACCTTTTTGGTGATGTGACTTGATATTTTTTTGACATTCGAATCGCTTTGCAGGTAACTCCGTGAAACGTTCAATGGAATGTCGGGCGAATCAATGACGCCATGCAACAGCGTCAGGAAATCGGGAACGATTCCTTCCACAGCATCGGTTACAAAGACTTGATTGCAATATAATTGTATTTTGTTGCGTTGTAATTCAATGTTGTTTTTTACCTTCGGAAAATAGAGAATTCCGGTGAGGTTGAAGGGATAATCTACGTTGAGGTGGATCCAGAACAAAGGATCTTCACTTAACGGATATAAATCGCGGTAAAATTTAATGTAGTCTTCATCTTTCAAATCTGCTGGCTTGCGTGTCCATGCAGGATTGGTGTCATTGATGATGTTGTCTTCGTCGGTTTCCACGTTTTTGCCGTCTTTCCATTCTTTTTTCTTGCCAAAAGCAATGGGAATTGGCAGAAACTTGCAATATTTGTTGAGAAGTTCCGTGATTTTGGTCTCTTCGAGGAAATCTTTATTTTCATCATCAATGTGTAAAATGATGGAAGTTCCGCGATCTTGTTTATCGAACGGTTCAAGTTGATATTCCGGTGTACCGTCGCAAACCCAGCGCGCTCCTTCAGCTCCTTCTTTGTATGAACGTGTTTGAATTTCTACTTCTTTGGAAACCATGAAAGTAGAATAGAATCCCAATCCGAAATGGCCAATAATGGCATTGGCATCGTCTTTGTATTTTTCCAAAAATTCTTCAGCTCCCGAAAAAGCAATTTGATTGATGTATTTATCAATTTCTTCGGCCGTCATCCCGATGCCGCGATCAGTTACCGTGATGGTTTTCTTTTTTTTGTCCACACTCACCCGAACCGTTAAGTCTCCGAGCTCTCCTTTGAACTCACCCACGGAGGCTAATGTTTTGAGCTTTTGTGTGGCATCAACTGCGTTTGAAACTACTTCGCGTAAGAAAATCTCATGATCACTGTATAAAAACTTCTTTATTATCGGAAAAATATCATCCGACGTAACTCCAATATTTCCTTTCATTCTTTTTTCTATTTTGGGGTTAAAAATTGACATGTAATTCATTGGAATGAATGATTCTCAAAACGAAAATGATTCAGCTGACTTAATCAAAAAAAATGCCATGCAAGTAGAAAGTGACAAAATGTCGGTATGGTTGACCTGAAAGGACATTTCGACGCAAAAGGATTTCGACCAAAGAGGTTGGTTGGATGCGCAAAAAAAATGGAGTATTTGTGAAGGCAGTTATAATGAGGCCGATAAAAAAAAGAATCAATAGAAAGGATTCAAGCTCAGGGTGTGATTTTTTCGTTCAATTCGCTTTTGCTTTGTTTGCCGATGCGACGAAGCATTTGAATCTCATCGTGTGTCCCGAAAACGAGTAATTGATCACCTAAATTAATGACATCATGAGCTTTAGGATTTACTTGCAGTTGATGATCAGGAAGGTAACGCCCGATGACAATGAGATTGGTGCGTTGCGGAATGTTGGCTTCACGAAATGTTTTTCCGATGATTTCGCTCCCTTGACGAATTTCAACCAGTTTGAAATGATGGTTTTTCAACTCTTCTTTGCCGTCGGCAAACTCAACAAACGAGAAAAAATCACTGCTCGATGTGGCTAAGGCAATGATCCGATCAGTGGCAATGTCAATTTGTGAAATGATGTAATCGGCACCTGCTTTTTTGAATTTCGAAGCAGACTTGGCGTCTTCGACACGAGTGATGACTTTAATTTTTTTGTTGAGGTCTTTCGCACTGATGGTGACAAACAGATTTTCTGCATCTGTAGTCAATACGGCAATTAAAATGCGTGCCCGCTCCACTCCTGCCTGTTTCAGCAATTCATCATCGGTGGCATCGCCAATGAGATGAATCAGGTTTTTGTCGAACAGATCTTTTGCTTTTTCGTTTCGCTCGGTGTCATTTTCGATCAAAACCACTTTCCGACCTTTGCGCAGCAATTCTTCAGTAACCCGTTTGCCGGTTTTGCCAAAACCGCAAACAATATAATGATCCTCAAATTGATTCAGTAATTTTTCCATACGTCTTGATTTAATGAGTTTTGTGAGTTCGCCACCTAAGAAAAATGAAGATAATTTACCTAAAAAATAAAAGCCGAAGGTGAATCCCGAGATAATGATGAAAATCGTAAACAAATGTCCTGCAGGCGATAACGGATGGACTTCCTGAAAGCCAATGGTAGAGAACATGATCACCAACATGTAAAGCGACTCCAGCGGCGTGTATCCTTCAATGACAATGTATCCGATAAAGCCAATGATGAGAATGATTCCTAATCCGAGTAGCGGAATGAGAAGCTTTCTCCAAATCCATTCATGTTTCTTCAATTTCATCGAGTTCGCTTATGTGCAATGTCCATTCATTCCTTTTTATTGTTCTGTTGAACCGTATGAAACTCCCAACGCTGCTTGAATGTGATTGCTTAGTTCAGGTTAAAGAAATGTATTCGCTTTTCATGCACAAATTTATGCCATTTTTGGAATATCAACAAGCATTGATTTATTTTGTTGTGATCCAAAAAAAGAAGTTCAAATCAACGCTTTTTGTATGTTGATGAGCGTTTTAAGCCGTTCGCACTCTTCTGATGTGCATAGCGAAAGTGGGAAAGCGGAAGTACAGAGCCCTTGCTAATGGGTGAAGCTAAAAGCTGGCGAGGAATCAAATTATGATGAAGTTTATTGAGAAGCAATACACTTAAAACTACCATATTGTGCCCGCTTGATTTTAGCCTTTGATAAGTTTTCGGACTTTATTTCTGTCAGGTTGTTGTCTGTCCATGTTGCAGTATTTTTGAGCGTTGGCTTGGCGGCTCTTTTGCAAAAGTGCAATTAAAAGCTTTAGCTAATGCCTGTTATATTGTTATATCTTGTAAAGTAGGCATCAATTTCTGGTCTCAGTTCTAAACCAATTCTTTCAAAGATGTCAAGCAGGTCAGTATATGCACCTTGTCCGCCAAGAAAGTCCCAAAATTCTGCTGCAACTTTTAATTCATTGTCTAAGTCGAGCATGCCACGCATTGTCCAACGGTTGTATGGTTGTGGTTCGTAAGGATTGTAAGGAATTGCAATAATTGTTTGAACATTTGCTGTCGGATTGGCTGCTAATGTGGTGGCTACCCATTCTAAAAGTGTTCTTTTAAATTCTTTAAATCCACCTGCATTTGGCTTAGCTGTTTTGAGGTCAATTAAATAAATTGTGCCATCATGACCAATAAGTTTAATATCAACTTTTGTTGGTTTCACTGTTCGCATTTCACCTGATTGACAAACAGCTCTTATAGCATTTATTTCTTCAATCTTGTTAGGTAAAGAAGTTGCAACTGCAAGACCGTCCATAATATTTTGAATGACTCTGTGAGCTTCTGAAGAAATTTGATTTCCAGCTGTTTGCTGTGATTCGGCACTTGCAAATGTTGATAATGCTAATGCTTTAGCAACTGGTTCAAAAATGCTGGTTCCAAAATTTGTGTTTAATGAATGGATAAATGAAAACAAAGCCATTCTGTCCTGTCCAAGCAACCTTGTATGAAAAGGCATGACTGCGGGTTCAGGATTGTAATTTTGAAATTTATTTCGCAAACTGTTTTTTAAAACCGTTTCAACTTGCTGTATTTGTTGTTGTGTAAGTGGCATTTATTTCTTGTATTAATTTTTCTGTTTTAGGATTGGAATAAAAACCTCTTCTTTCAAACAAGTAGGTTTTGGAATTCAATAGATTTACTGTTTCTGTGAAAATGTTTAAAGCGTTATCTGAGTTGCCTAAATAATTTACTTTTTCGTCTATTGAACAGCAATTTTTCTTTTCTAAAAGAATATCACATGCCATCAAAATGTGCATATCCATTGTTTTTGAGAGCATAGTAATGTTGCTATTGATTAGAAGGTGATTGAACCAATACCACAATACTCCGCAATAATAATATTGTGTTGGTTCCTGATTTGAACTATTGAAGATTTTTCCTTCCTTCTGAAATTTTTCAATTACTGATACTGCATTACTTTTCATTTCATGAGGTTTTCTCAAGAAAACAGAAATGAAAACTCTTGCTAATGTTTCAATGTTAACTCTACTGTATGGAGGATTAACATTTGAATGCTGTCCTCTTAGTCTTTCAAAATAAATATGAAAAACTTTTTCATCTTTTCCTAGATAATAAGTTTCAATTTTTTCGTGAAAATCATTTAGTGACTGCAAATCTTTGTCTATCGAATTTTGATTGTTTGCAGCATGAATAATCATCTTTTTAAGATTGTTATCATTTGTTGAAATTATTTTAGCAACAATTTCAATGTCATCAATACTGTTTTCCACAGCGGACTCTTTATATTTTTTAAATAGTTCATTTGTCGTTTGGCAACCATTAATTATTCTTGGAAAAGTTAAAGTAAATTCCTTTTCTTTTACTGGATGCCTTTCAATTTTATCACAAATAATGGCCAAACCATTATTCAATAATGGGAAATAGGTTCTTTCTGGAACTGCGTCTAATGTTTTTTTGATATCCATATTAACAGGGGTATGGCCTATGTAATTTCTAACATTTTCAATAAATAATTTTTCCTTCAAATTTTTATCAGATGTTAATATTAATTTCTTTAATTCAGAAAATTTAAGTGTTGCTAAAAGACTTAGTTCGACATTTTCAGCAGATGAAAGAGGTATATTGTTTTCAAATTTTAATTGTATCGAATGAAACTTTGATATTTTTTCATATTCTGCTTTTACCTCATCTTTTTGCAAAATAGAAATCCTCTCTAATGAACACTTGTTTTCAATTTCATTTCGTGATGTAATCTTGGACTTTTCGGAATTAATCTTATCTACACCAATATTGTGCGATGTTCGTGCGGAAAGAAAAAACAAAGATGTATGAGGAGTTTCTTCAATTCTATCAATAAAATTTCCAGATTCATCTAAAAGTTTTTTGTAAATTGTTGAGTATGGTTCAATATCAACCGTTCCTGTAAGAAATTTAACTACTTCATCAGTAAATGCACTGAATTTTTGTTCATCAAAGCTGTTCTTTGTTGTAGATTGAATGAATCCAATTTTAATTTTTATTGCTTCTGTTGGACCGAATTTACCCAAATCTGCTTCTTCCGTAACTAGTCTGTTATTAACGATAATAACAATTCCGTCAATTCCTTGTGCTTTATTAGTTGATACTGATTTTACATTATCAAGTTCTTCTTCTAATAAGTTGGATGCAATCACATAATTACCAAAATCTTCAAAAACATCATCATCGTTTGTATCTGTTCTTGTTATGCTGAATTTCTTTGCAAACTCATTGATTTTTGCATTTAATCCAATGTCAAATTTTTGTGCCATTATTCATTATTTACTTTTTAGATGAAAAATTATCTCAGCATAAGCACTTTTATCTTTTTCAGTTCGGTTTAATACGGGTCGTTTATATTGATTAACAATTTGCATTCCGGCATTTTCTGCAATTGTCGGATACATATTGTATTTGTCGTTTGCTACAAGAAAAATATCATAATCGTCAACAAGATATTTTTTTGCGTTATTCAACACATCACTAATATCCTGAATGTATCTTTGCTTTGCTTCTCTACCTTGTCCTTTGAAAAGTGGTCCGATTTCTAATTCGTCTTTTCGTTCAAAGCCAAATAAATCATATGCGTAAGCGTGTTGCTCGTGATAGTCAATTAAGCCAACATAAGGTGGGGATGAAAAAATCCCTTTGATTTTTTGCTTCTCAACAAGTTTCGCAAAATCCGGATTTATTTTTTTAAGACCTTCTACAAGGTCAATGTTTCTACTGTCACCTGTTAAGCAAGTGTGAAATGTGTCTTTTCTTAGCTTGTCATACTGTGCTAATCTTTTGACTGTGTCCTTTGAATAGGTTTCCCACCATTTAAGAATTGAAAACAAAGGTTTACATATTTTGCCGTGCTTACCGCAGTAATAAGTAGCTGTGATTGGTTCAAGTAAAGTAGCTAAGTCAGCATGTGTAGTTGCTCTACAACTTCTAATGGTGCGACTTAAAATAACACTAACGATTTTTTTAGTGTCGGTATTTTTAATTTTTTTTATTTCATCAAACACAAATTGAATTTCATCCCGGATATGTTGAGTGTACCATTTGTCAAGGAAAGAATCTTCTTTATCTTGACGCAATTTAATATTATACTCCTTTACGAGCTTATTGAATGTTGACAAAAACTCCTTTTCTTTTTCTTCACCATAAGTTTTTTCGTCAATTTCCTTGCGTTTTACTTTGTATTTGTATTCGGGTACTGGAAAATACTTGTTGTTGAAAACATATAACTCTTTTAAAAGTCTGTCTTCAAATTCAAGCGTTTTGTTGTCAGCTAAAAATAGTTTTAATGCCTTAGAAATTCTGTTTATTTCAGTTTGAACATCAACAAGATTATATTTTGTAACCTTACAATTTCCAATTAGAGCATTGAAAGCAGAAACATCATTGCCAACTGCATGAATGCCTAACTCACATGCTTGAACCAATGTTGTTCCACTACCTGAAAATGGGTCGTAAACAATGTCGCCCGGTTTGAAATAAATTTCCTTCTTGAATTTGTCAGTATGATTGTCTAGGAAATATTCTACTAATTGAGGAATAAATTTTCCTTTATATGGATGAAGTCTATGAACGTGTTTTGTCGTCTCAGCCTCTTTGTATTGTTCAAACGATAAAGCCCAATTTAAATCTTCGCCAAGTTGTTCTTTCCATTCTTCTTGTCGAGATTTCTTTTGGTTTTTATAATAATTGATTAATTCCTCTTTAATGACTTGTGTTGAGCCGTTGTTTCCAATTTTTTTTATTCGGCCATATTGGATTAAGTATGAAATGTTAGAAGTAGAAACATTCTTTTCCAAATATTCACTAGCCCATTGGCTTGCTTCTTTAATACTTAATAATTCCATGTTTTTTATAAAGGTTTTTATTTAATAATAAGACATTAGTTGGATATGCTTTGTCTCTGTCCAACCAGTTTGAAATGTTTTTTCCAAATCCGCTGCCAACTTTTGAATTATCTCTTATCTTGTCTGTTTCAGAAAGATTTCTAAGTCTATTTTTTGCCCAATCACCCATTGGAACCATTACTTCCTCTTGGTACATGTTGAATTTCTTGTCCTTGTTGAATTGAAGAAGTCTTTCCCACGAATCGCGAAAACGGTTTGGCCATTTGCCGGGATATGAGTTTTTTTTATGCCAAATGAACTCTTCTGTCCATAACCAACCTTGTTTTCGCATTGCCAAAATTAATTCAATCACATAAGTGCTGCGTTCTCCTTCAACAACTTTTTCTTTGATATTCAATATGAAAGTCCCTGTTGGTTTCAATACTCTCAGTAATTGCTTGGAGATTGGTAAAAACCACTCAACGTATTTATCGGGGTGAATTCCGCCATAAGTACTTTTTCTCTGGTCTGCATAAGGTGGAGAAGTTACAATTAAATCAACTGAATTGTCAGCGAGTAGTTTTAATTTCTCCTTACTGTCTCCTAAGTATAGGTCTGTCACTATTTCCATTCGTGTTTTTTTTACCTTCAAAGTTACAAATTTTATTGGTTTGGGGTTCTTTTTGTTAATCAATCGTCCCTTGTTTGGCTGTCGTTTTCTTATCCTGAAACATAACGAATGGCTATCTGTTTTTGAATCAATTTCTTGCTTTTGCAGGCACCGCCATTTGGGCTACGGTTGGTGAATAACTGGAGGTGGATGCAAGCGTAAAGCGAAGAACAGCCGTTTTGCTCGGTTGTGTAGGAACATATTGTACCAAGAGTTGAACGGTCGCATAGTTGGTATTGCCAAAGAATAGATATCCATTCGCCAGGTTAGTCGAATCATTGGATAGAATGATTGATCCTAAAGCCGAAATTCCCGGAAAAGTGAGTTTTGAAATGGTGGTGTCATTCGTTACCCGAAAACTGACCAGCCGGTTAGAAAAACCTTGTAATGAAAGAGGCAGTAAAAGGGTGTCGCCCACTGTTAATGTGTCCACGTTTGAACTCATCGGAACTCCGTTGATTAAAGGTGTTGCAGCATACTGAATTTGTGGTGCAATGTCTTGATTGGTTGTGGTTTGAACACAAGAATTAAAACCAATCAACATGGCCATGATTGAAATAAATGAAAGAGCTTTCATACAGCGTGGGTTTTACGTTTTTAAACTATGGATGGATGTACCTTGCCGAATCAACCTGGAAGTGAGCGACTGTTTTTGGATGACTCAATCCAAACGGATGAATTCGGTTTGTCCTGATTGAATGCCACAAAGATATGTATTTTTTGAGCAAAAGAATCGGTTTTTATTTCAATTAGATATAAGTCATAATAAATTATGATATAAGTTGTAATTTATTTAGACTTAAGTCAAAAAACACTTAAATATAAGTCTAAAAATAAGATTTACTTGACGTTTTGTGACAATTTTCAGGTGAAGGGAATTGTTTTTAGATAAGCGATTCGGCATTGAATGCTAATAACGCTTTTAGGAAGGCTTCATTCGGTGTGCCAAAGAAGGCAAGTCCCGAAGATCCACTGTTGAAAAGATGATGGATCAATGCATCGGGATCTATCTGATCTTTTAAAATATCATCCATAAAGACGGCCGTAATAACCGGAGCGGGCTTCACCAATGCTACATTTTCCGTTGTTGTTTGATACACCCAGTCAATGGTTTGGTCATAGAATTTATAATAAGCCATGGGCAAATAAAAGTCAAGTTGCCATTGCGTCCAATCTTGTCGTACTAGTGTCCGTGCAATTTCTTTGGTCGGAAAAGGGGATGCACATACTTTTAGCTGATGTTTACGTATTTGTCGAGCAATGGCTTGAACGCAGCTTGTGAGTTCTTCCCAACGGAATGATAGCCACAATGCATCATTGGATGGGTCAGATTGTTTACGTGGATCATAGCCGTATCTGTTTTTGAATTTTTGAATGGCGTCAGGATGATAGCCGTAATCCCAAGCCGGATAGACTTTGTCCTGTACAATTCCGTATTTGGGTTGTAACCGAATAGGCAAAATGGCATCGACGTAACGGGCAAAATCTAAACTGATGCCTTTAATGCCATCCAATCGACACAGTGTGTCCACCTGACGAATGAGTTCCTCTTGAACGGCATCAACGGAAGGATTTAGAAATTGATAATGATCTACATAGGCTTTCTTTTGGGCAAGAGAAAACCCTTCGGCATTTACATCGAGCCAATCGGGATGCTGAGCGGAGAGTGTCGGCTGATTCAATACCCACCACCAAACGTACAAGTCGATTTGGTATTTTTTTGCTATTGGAATCACTTGTTTGAGATGTTCCAAGTTTCCTTTGTACTGAATGCCGCGAACGCCATGTTCTGCATACTGCTTCAACAACGTTTCGATATGGAGGGTTGATTCGCCGTCGATCCATGTCCAAAAGAGAGGAAGTCCCGTGTTATGATAAGATGGAGCTTCAGCCATGGTTTTTTTATGGAGTTGAGTTTTAAATTGAAATTGCAAAAGTATTAATTTTTTAATGAGATACCCCTTGAAAAATGATGTATCTTTGCAAATTGGATGCAGAAAAATGCCTGCAACAAATCGCATGAAAAGTTTTTAACTCATGTCATTGAATGGTTTATGAGTTGATTTCAGGCATCATTGAAATGAAATGGATGATGCCGACAAAAGAAAGAATGCAGAAGGGTGATGAATTTTTCCTTTTTCAGTTTGAAATAAACGATGGATGATGTGATTCATACCGACATCCAATCAATTGAAAATAAACGCATCAAACGAACCATGACATAGCTTTCGTTTCTACAAAAGATCGTTTATAGCAAGTTGTATTCATTTTTAGTATAACCATTAATAAGTAAACCTATGAATAATTTCATTTTTAAGAATCCCACCAAACTGATTTTTGGAAAAGGGAACATTGCTTCGTTATCAAGCGAAATTCCGGCAGGAAGTCGTATTTTAATGACATACGGCGGAGGCAGTATTAAGTCGAATGGTGTTTATGATCAAGTAAAGGCCGCTTTGAAGAATTTTTTTGTGGTCGAATTTGGGGGCATTGAACCCAATCCGACTTATGAAACGTTGATGAAAGCGGTTGCTTTGGCCAAAGAACAACGTGTTGATTTCTTGTTGGCAGTGGGAGGCGGCTCCGTCATTGACGGAACAAAATTTATTGCTACGGCTCTGCGTTATGACGGTGATCCGTGGGAATTTTTGCAAAATCCTTCAAAGGCAAGCCATGCCGTTCCGTTTGCCACCGTGCTCACCTTGCCGGCGACAGGTTCTGAAATGAATAATGGATCGGTGATTTCAAAAAAAGCAACGCATGAAAAATTGGCTTTTGCCATTGCCGAAACCTATCCGCAATTTTCCATTCTCGATCCCGAAGTAACCTATTCGCTTCCTAAAAAACAATTAGCCAACGGCGTGGTGGATGCTTTTGTTCATGTCATGGAGCAATATCTCACTTATCCTTCCAAAGCCATGATTCAGGATCGTTTTGCAGAAAGTATTTTGTCCACTTTAATTGAAATTGGTGAGCGAGTGGTGAATGAAAAACCTGATTATGACTTGCGTGCCAATTTTATGTTGAGCGCCACGATGGCTCTCAATGGATTCATTTCGATGGGAGTGCCGCAAGATTGGGCTACGCACATGATCGGACACGAGCTGACAGCATTCTACGGTTTAGATCATGGCGTTACATTGGCCATTGTAGAGCCCTCTCTGCTTCGAATCATGAAGGAAGAAAAACGGTTGAAGTTATTGCAATATGCCGAACGCGTTTGGCACATCACTCAAGGTTCTGAAGATGAACGTATAGCGGCTGCCATTGACAAAACAGAATCATTTTATCGCAGCCTTGGCATTCCGACCAAACTGCATGAATATCAACTGAATGATGCTGCCTTTGATCAAATCATTGCTCGTTTTGAATCCAGAGGTTGGAAGTTAGGAGAGAATCAATCGATTACGCCCGATATGATTCGTCAAATCTTAAATGGTTGCTTGTAGTATCTCTTTCTTTATTGAATGTTTTGACCATGCGAAATCTTTTTATTGCTTTGTTGTGGCTGTTGCTTGCATCTCAGGCAGCAGCCATTACTTTGTCTGATTCGGCCCGTATCAGTTTGCTGACTTGTGGTCCCGGTAGTGAACTTTATTCCAAATTCGGTCATTCTGCCATTCGGATTTATGATCCTGTGAATCAAATTGATGTTAGTTTTAATTATGGTTACTTTGATTACAATACGCCGGGGTTTTATTATAAATTTGTGCGTGGCGAGACTGATTATCAATTGGGAGTGGTTGATACGCCCGATTTTCTGCTTGAATACCGCATGCGACGCATCAATGTCTGGGAACAAGTGCTTAATTTGCAACAAAATGAAAAACAGGCATTGTTTAATGCTTTGCTAATCAATTATGAACCTCAGAATCGATATTATCGTTATAATTTTGCTTTTGACAATTGTGCCACACGTCCGCGAGATATGATTGCCCGATCCATTCAAGGCACTTTGATTTTTTCTCCGTCGTTGGATAAGCCGCGCGAAACTTTTCGACAAATGATTGATGATTACACGGAGGATCTTCCTGCCGTAAATTTCGGATTGCATCTTCTTTTTGGTGCTCCTGCCGATCAAAAGACAAGCCTTCAGCAAAGTTTCTTTTTGCCTGAACGCTTGATGCAGGGATATGCGACGGCCATGATTAAGCGAGGTCAAACCGAAGTTCCTTTGGTGCTCGCTTCCTCGCAGCCTGTCAAGATCGATTCCAATTCGTTGTCGTCAACGTTTAATTATATTCCTTGGCTGATGGGTGTGTTGCTTGTCCTTGTTTTGATTATTTCCTCTACAGATCGACGACGACAAAAAATTTCATTTTGGTTTGATGCGATTCTCTTTGGCTTGGTTGGTTTGGTAGGGGTGTTGATTTTTTACATGAATTTCTTTTCTTTGCATCCGTTGGTGTCACACAATTGGAATTTAGTTTGGGCGAATCCGTTGGACTTACTTTTTGCCATTGTGGTGCTTTTCCCGTCGCTTCGTCCCTTTGCTTTTTATTTGCAATTTTTCTTCCTGATAGCCGTCCTTTTTTTGCTGGTATCTCTTTTTTATTTACCGCAAGTGTTTGGCTTGTCTCAAATTATTTTAATCGTAACGTTGGGTTTGCGCTCGACCCTTTATTTGCGTTTGCGAAGCGATTATCTGCATCCGGTAAGGCACGGGAAAAAATAAACAGGTGTTCGCTCACCGCTTTTACAGAGGAGTTTCACAGCTACTTCATTTCCTTTTATTGATGAAAAAAATTATTGCTTTTATTTCGATTTTATTGCTTTTTCCTACTTTTGTGTTGGTTGGTGCAACACATCTCGGGAAACCTCGTCTGGTCGTTTTCATTGTGGTTGACGGATTGAAAACCGAACATATTCATACCTTGTGGAATGATTTGAACAAAGGCGGGTTTAAACGCTTGTACGAACAAGGAGCTGTGTGCAATCATGCCTATTATCCGATTATGTCCACGGGCTTGGCTCCTGATTTTGCTACGCTGGCAACGGGCTCGACGCCTTTTTATCACGGCATCGTTGGCGATTCGTTTTACAATCGGGTAACGGATGGTTTACAACCGTGCTTGCAAGATGATAATTACAATGGCATTGGGACTGCAGATGCTTTGTCTTTGCAACCTTTATTGGCATCCACTTGTTCGGACGAACTGAAGATGAACACGGGAGGGAAGTCAAAAATATTTTCCATTGGCATTCATGCTCCCGAAACCATGCTTTTGGCAGGTCATGCGGCTGATGGGGCTGTGTGGGTGAACAGAGAAACAGCCAATTTGGCCACGAGTACCTTTTTCCCTTTGGGACTTCCCCGATGGGCTGATCAGGCGAACGTCGATCATTGGGTTGAAAATGGAATTAAACAAGAATGGAGGCCTTTGTACAACATTACTTCCTATTTTTTCCCTGCCAATCATCCCGATGCAGCTCACGGATTTGATTATTTCAATAACGGCTCTTCCATGTCGCAAATCATGGCCACTTATAAAACATCTCCTTTTGTCAATACGCTGGTTAAAGATTTAGCCATCAAAGCAATGACTGATGAAAAAATGGGACAGGATGATTATCCTGACTTTTTGGGACTTGAATTTTCGGTTGAAGTAGGAGGCGATCCTTCGAGTGAACTTTCATCGGCTGAAAAAGAAGACATGTACTTGCGTTTGGATAACGATTTAGCCGATTTAATCAATCATATTGATAGTTATGTTGGTTTGAGTCATACGGTGATTGTGTTGACCGGAACGCAAGGAGAACCACATCAGCAAAAGACGTTAGAAAAATACAATATTCCCACCGGTCAATTTGTGCCTGTGCGTTCCATGGCTTTGTTAAATCTTTATTTGATGGCGCTTTATGGTCAACATCAATGGGTGTTGGGATGTCACGACAAAAACATTTATCTGGATCATGCTTATATTGAGCAGAAAGGAATTTCGTTGCAACAAATTCAGGAGAAAACCGCTCATTTTATGTTGGAGCTTCAAGGTGTTCAAACCGCTTTGACGGCTTCTGAAATTATGGCCTCCGATGGCAGTGGATTGGACGAGGCCTCACGCATGAAGAATTCATTCAATAAACATCGTTCGGGCGACGTAGTTTTCACGTTAATGCCGGGCTGGGTTGAGACAAATAATAACGGCAAAGTCTTATCCATTGATAATAACCGACATTCCTACGTTCCAATGGTTTTTTTCGGTGACGGCATTGAACCGCAAACCCTTTCAAATATAGCCGTTACAGATATTGCTCCAACCATTAGCAGTTTGCTGCAAACGCAGTTTCCCAATGCCAACATCGGAACTCCCATTCCGTTGCTGACCAAACCGGATGAATCCATTTCGCCTCCACGTCGCGACAAATAACGGACCCCGTCAACAAGGCTTGTGGAAATGGAAAAGAATGAGAATCATTTTCTGTGTCAAAAGTTTGTCAGGTAAAACAAATTTTTTTATCTATCTTTGTGTGGTTTTTTGAATAATTTCACGCTAATATTTAAACATGGAGGAGCCTATTAAGGTATTGTTTATAACACAGGAGATTACGCCTTTTCTCCCCGAATCGGAAATTGCCACCATTTGTCGTTATTTACCACAGGCTGTTCAAGACCGAGGTAATGAAATTCGTGCGTTCATGCCTAAATTTGTCTCGATTAACGAACGTCGTAATCAACTGCATGAAGTACAGCGCCTTTCAGGTATGAATATCATTATTGATGACACAGATCATCCGTTGATTATCAAAGTAGCTTCGTTACCTGCAGCACGCATTCAGGTTTATTTTATTGATAATGAAGATTATTTTCATCGGCGCAACATTGTGAAAGATACTAACGGTGTCGATTACAAAGACAATGGTGAACGAACCATCTTCTTTGCTCGAGGTGTGTTGGAAACGATTAAAAAGCTCCGTTGGACTCCCGACGTCATTCATTGTCACGGATGGATGACCTCTTTAGTGCCATTGTACATCAAAAAAGCGTATGCTGACGATCCATTTTTCAAAAATGCAAAAGTAGTCTATTCTTTATATCAAGATCACTTTGATCAGCCTTTGCAAAATAATTTTGCCGACATTCTTCTCTTTAACGATATGAAGGAAACGGATGTAAATCACATTCTGAAAACGCCGGTTGATTTTCAATGCTTGCAGCAGTTAGCAATCAGTTACGCTGACGGAATCATTCAAGGCAGTGAACATGTGGACGAATCGTTGATTCAATACACCACACAAGAGAAGAAGCATGTTTTTTTGCCCTATCAACCAACGGATGACTATACCGATGCTTACATCAATTTTTACCGTTCGCTTTTGTAAGCTGATTGATCGAAAAGCAGTTGAGTAAAATAAAAAAATTAAAATCGATTTCCCTTCGAAAAGAAAAGGGAAAAAAGACAAATCGCAAAAAATGCACCGTTCATTGAACAAAGTCAACGAAAGTAAGAATCCTCATGGAAGCTGACTTCAACGAACATGAAAAATTAACTGTATGAGACGCTTTCTTTTTGTCATATCCCTTGTGTTAGTGGTGATGCTGTCGGCATGTACTGATGCATCCAGTAATTTAGGCCTTTCCATTCGTCCAACGGGTGATTTGATCATGGCAGGTGCTGATACATTCCACATTAGCTCATCCAATTACATCGTGCCCAATATGGTTTCTCCCACTGATACCTTGTTGTTGGGGAATTATTACGATCCGAAATATGGCACAACCAAAGGAGACATTTTTGCCCAATTTACTTGTCCGGTTGGATATCAGTTCCCTGCTGGGGCTACGCCCGATTCGATGTCACTGTACATTTTGTTCAACAACTGGTTTGGCTATTCGCACTCACCGCTTCGGATCAGCGCATATCAAATGGATGTTGCTCCATTGAACTACAATACAACTTATTACACGGATCTTAATGTTTCAGACTATTGCAGTAAATCCATTTTGCTTGGCAATCGCATCATGGTGGCCATTCCCGACACAGTGGCTGATTCTGCAAAATATCAGCCCAAACTGACTTACAAGTTTTCGCAAACACAGGTGCAAAACATGTTCAATGCTCCGGCCAATGGCGCTTTTGCAAGTCAGAGTGCGTTTGTCAATTACTTTAAGGGCATTTATTTGACTTCCGATTATGGGAACGGCGCTATTTGGTATGTCAATCGGATGTACATGGAACTTTATTTTCACTATCATGCTTTTGTGAATAATAAAGATACTATTTTAACTTCAGGCTTACTCTTCCCTGCCAGCAAAGATGTTCGCCAGGTGAATAGAATCACTCATCCGGATATTACCCAAATGGCTCCTCCGGCTGACAGTGTGACGTATGTATTTTCTCCTGCTGGAATTTATACTCAGTTAAATATACCGGTTGCCCGCATCGTTAATCGGATCAAAAGTCGTTGGAACGGCAAAGTGAACAGCATCAATCATGCCGAATTACGCATGCAAGTGACTGAACGTGATACGGTGGATGCCTATGTGATGAACATTCCGAGAATGATGGCTATTGTGCCGAAATCAAAAATGAATACCTTCAGAGTGGGCGATACGACGCTGATGACAGCTTATTACAATCCTATTTCCCATTATTACAGCTTTGATTTGTCGGGTTATTTGACCCGTATGCTTCGAAGTGCCAATCCTCCTGCTTCTGATCCTTTGTTGGTTATTCCGGTCAGTGTTTCTTCCAGAAATGCTTCCGGCTATATTGCCGGTCTGCAACCCAAGTTTTCTTTGAATGCGGTCACACTCCGTTCGGAAAAAAGCACTGATCCGCTGCGCCTCGAGATCGTGTACAATGGCTTTTAGCTTTGTGCTTGACTTTCATTATTCTGCTTAACTGATTGAATACTTGTTGAGTATGTTGCCAAACTTTTGAGCTGATGTACTTAAGAACTAATCAAATCGGACCTGATGAAAAGAATAAAAAATAGTTATAATTGTAATGTCGAGTTGTCAATTTGTGGAAAATGAATTATCTTTGCTCCAAATATCATGGCAGTGGAAGAATTCTTTAAAACCCACAAATATTTAGTTGAACATGTGAAGTCGCCTGTTCGTCGCCTGTTGATGAACGAGATCAATTGGAACGATCGTCTGATCGGGATCAAAGGATGTCGTGGCGTTGGGAAGACGACGTTTTTGCTGGAATATGCCAAACAACATTTTGGGCCTGAAGACCGTTCGTGTTTGTATGTCAATCTCAATAATTTTTATTTTACCACTCACTCTTTGGCTGATTTTGCAGAACAATTTAGAAAATCGGGCGGTAAAACTTTGTTGATTGATCAGGTATTTAAATTGCCTGATTGGGCCAATGCACTGCGTGAATGTTATGATCGTGTGTCTGATTTGCAAATTGTTTTTACCGGCTCTTCGGTGATGCGTTTGAGAGATGAACAATGTCCCATTCACGATGTGGTTCATTCCTATAATCTTAGAGGATTCTCCTTTCGTGAGTATTTGAATTTGCAGACGGAGATGAATTTTCAGGCCTATTCATTGGAAGAAATTTTGAAAAATCATCAAGACATTGTTGCTTCCATTACTTCCAAAGTGAAACCCTTGGCTTATTTTCAAAGTTATTTGCATCATGGTTTTGTCCCCTATTTTTTGGAAAAACGTAATTTTTCGGAGAATTTGTTGAAAACCATGAATATGACCTTAGAGGTGGATGTGTTGTTGATCAAACAAATTGAACTGAAATATTTGCCCAAGATAAGAAAATTGTTTTATCTGGTTGCCAAAGAAGCTCCTACTGTGGTAAATGTCAGTCAGTTAAGTAGTGAAGTGAACATATCAAGAGCTACGGTAATGCTCTATTTGAAATATTTAAGCGATGCTCGATTGCTCAATTTGTTGTTTTACGAAGGAGATTCATTCCCCAAAAAACCGGCCATGGTGTATATGCAGAACAGCAATTTGATGCATGTCATCAATCCTGATAATGTAAAAGGGCAGGCACAACGGGAAACTTTTTTTTATAACACGTGCTACAAAGATCATCATCTTTATAAAGGAAAAAAGAAAGACGTTGCTTTTATCATCGACGGACAATGGCCTTTTGTCATCACAGATACGTCTTATCGGCAAAAAATGAATCCGGACACTTTTTATGCCGTTGACAAGATGGAGTCGGGGCATGACAATGTGATTCCGCTGTGGTTGTTTGGCTTTTTGTATTAAGCTTTTCACACAATAAATTCAAAATCAATAGACTCAACGAAGGAAAAGTAATTATCAATAAATTTTAAATTATGGCAAAAGAAAAAAAGTTTTTGACCTGTGACGGGAATCAGGCTGCAGCTCATATTGCTTACATGTTTAGCGAAGTGGCTGCCATTTATCCCATCACCCCGTCGTCAACAATGGCTGAATATGTTGATGAATGGGCTGCTAACGGCAGAAAGAATATTTTCAACGAAACAGTTTTGGTACAGGAAATGCAATCGGAAGGCGGCGCTGCCGGTGCAGTTCACGGTTCGTTGCAAGCAGGCGCTTTGACCACAACGTTCACCGCATCGCAAGGTCTTTTGCTGATGATACCAAACATGTATAAAATTGCCGGTGAATTGCTGCCATCTGTTTTTCATGTTTCAGCTCGTTCATTGGCGTCCCATGCGCTTTCCATTTTCGGCGATCATCAGGATGTGATGGCTGTCCGTCAAACGGGATTTGCCATGTTAGCCACCGGATCTGTGCAGGAAGTGATGGATTTGGCCGGCGTAGCTCATTTGGCCACGTTAACCTCTCGCGTGCCGTTTGTTCATTTTTTCGACGGATTCCGCACCTCTCATGAAATTCAAAAAATCGAAGCGTTATCGAATGAAGATTTGTCGCAATTTATCGATTGGGATGCTTTGAATGATTTCCGCAAACGGGCCTTAAATCCAGAAAATCCTGTAACGCGCGGAACGGCTCAAAATCCTGATATCTATTTTCAAGCACGCGAAGCCTGCAATCCATTTTATGATGCAGTGCCTGAAATTGTGGATCAATACATGGAAAAGGTATCCACAGTTACCGGACGTCGTTATCATTTGTTCGATTATTACGGAGCTCCGGATGCGGATCGTGTTATTGTAGCCATGGGGTCTGTGACCGAGGCAATCAGAGAAACCGTTGATTATTTGAATGCCAAAGGAGAAAAAGTCGGGTTAGTGGCTGTTCATTTATATCGTCCATTTTCAACAAAGCATTTGTTGGCTGCATTTCCTGCAACTGCTAAACGAATTGCCGTGCTTGATCGTACCAAAGAACCGGGATCGGCAGGCGAGCCTTTGTATTTGGATGTGAAAGATGCCTTTTATGGAACCGCTCAAGCACCTGTCATTGTAGGCGGTCGTTATGGGTTGTCATCCAAAGACACGACACCGGCTCAGATTTTGGCTGTTTATGATAATTTGAGCATGAATGAGCCAAAAAATGGATTCACCATTGGCATTGTGGACGATGTGACTTTTACATCGCTTCCGAAGAAAGAAGAAATTGTTTTCGAAAATGGGCCTTTTGAAGCCAAATTTTATGGTTTGGGAGCCGATGGTACCGTTGGTGCCAATAAAAATTCCATTAAAATTATTGGTGAAAGCACCGACAAATATTGTCAAGCCTATTTTGAATATGATTCTAAGAAATCGGGTGGTTTTACCTGTTCACACTTGCGTTTCGGCGATGCTCCCATTCGCTCTACTTACATGGTAAACACTCCTGATTTTGTGGCATGTCATGTTTCTGCCTATTTACGCTTATACGATGTATTGCGTGGCTTGAAAAAAGGAGGAACTTTCTTGTTGAATTCCATTTGGAACGAAGAAGAAACCAAAAAGCATCTTCCTGATCACATCAAGTCGTATCTTGCAAAAAACAACATCAATTTTTATATTATTGACGCTACCAAAATTGCGCAAGAAATTGGATTGGGCAACAGAACCAATACCATTTTGCAATCTGCCTTTTTCAAAATCACGGGCGTTATTCCTTATGATTTAGCCGTTGAACAAATGAAGAAATTCATTGTGAAAACCTATGGTAAGAAAGGGGAAAAAGTGATCAATATGAATTATGCAGCAGTTGATCGCGGCAGCGAAGTGATTAAGGTGGAAATTCCTGCTGAATGGGCGTCGATTGATGCCACGTTCAGTTTGCCACAATTAGAAGGATCTGCTTTTATCAACAACATTGTTCGTCCTATTAATGCTCAGTTAGGAAACGATTTGCCGGTATCGGCTTTCAAAGGTCGCGAAGACGGCACTTGGGAAATGGGAACAGCTGCTTACGAAAAACGAGGTATTGCTACTGACGTTCCTATGTGGAAGGCTGAAAACTGTATTCAATGTAATCAATGTGCTTACGTATGTCCTCATGCTGTGATTCGTCCGTTTGTATTGGATGCCGACGAACAGGCTAAAGCTCCGGCGTTTGCCACCTTGAAAGCGAACGGTAAACAATTTGAAAACATGCAGTTCCGCATTCAGGTGGACGTACTCGATTGTACCGGTTGCGGCAATTGTGTCGATGTTTGTCCGGGTAATAAAAACGGGAAAGCACTCGAAATGGCTCCATTGGAGTCTCAATTAGAACAACAAGCTAATTGGACATTCTTGCGCAATGAGGTGAAATCGAAAGCTCATCTGGTAGATGTGAAGATGAATGTCAAAAATTCACAATTTGCTACGCCATTGTTTGAATTCTCAGGTGCATGTGCCGGTTGTGGCGAAACCCCTTATGTGAAATTAGTTACACAACTTTTTGGCGATCGTCAAATGATTGCTAACGCCACAGGTTGTTCTTCCATTTATTCCGGATCTGCTCCTTCCACTCCTTACACGACCAACGACGAAGGTCACGGTCCGGCTTGGGCTAATTCCTTGTTTGAGGACAATGCTGAATATGGGATGGGTATGGCCATTGCTACTAAAAAAATTCGTGAACGACTGATTGACTTGATGAAACAAATGCAGCAATGTGATTGTTGTTCCGATGAATTGAAAGCTTTGAGTCAGGAATGGATCGATAAATACAACGATGCCGATGCAACTGTTGTCTTGACAGCGAAGTTGTTGCCGTTGTTTGAGCAATGTCAGTGTGATATTTGCAAGACAATTTTAACGTTGAAACAATATCTGATCAAAAAATCACAATGGATCATTGGCGGTGACGGTTGGGCTTATGACATTGGTTACGGAGGATTGGATCATGTGATTGCCAGCGGTGAAAACGTCAATATTTTAGTATTAGACACGGAAGTATATTCCAACACCGGAGGTCAATCGTCTAAGTCAACTCCTGTTGGCGCTATTGCTAAGTTTGCTGCTTCGGGTAAAAAAATTCGTAAGAAAGATCTTGGTTTGATGGCTACGACGTATGGTTATGTGTATGTAGCACAAATTGCCATGGGAGCCAACGAAGCACAAACGTTGAAAGCGATTCGTGAAGCAGAGGCTTATGACGGCCCATCGTTAATTATTGCTTATTCTCCTTGTATCAGTCATGGATTATCATCGGGCATGGGCAAATCGCAGTTGGAAGAGGAACGAGCCGTAGAATGTGGTTATTGGCATTTGTGGCGCTTCAATCCTGCATTGGCTGAAGAAGGAAAGAATCCGTTTATTTTGGATTCCAAAGAACCGAAATGGGAAAAATTCCAAGAATTTTTACAAGGAGAGGTTCGTTATACTGCTTTGTTAAAACAATTCCCGGAAGGTGCTTCCGAGTTGTTCAAAGCTGCTGAAGAAAATGCAAAATGGCGTTACAATTCCTACAAACGTTTGGCTGCAGAAGTCTATTCGACCGAGAATAGTTAACGATCTGATTGATTACTTTGAAAAAGTCCATAAATTAAACGATTTATGGGCTTTTCTTTTTTTAATCAATGGAAGTTTGATGGAAAAAAATCCGGATTAACGTTATGTTTGATAAAATAAGTATATTTTTGTAGTGATCATTTTGTTATGAGTCTTAGCAAACGGTTTTAGTACATGTTTCATTTTTACACGGTTTCCGGGTGGGTGTTGGTTGCTATTTTTTTATTAACCGCTATTCCAACCATTCTTGTTATTTTATTGGAGAATCGTAATCCGGTAAAATCACTTGCCTGGATATTGGTGTTATTATTTCTGCCCATTCTGGGCTTCATGCTTTATCTTTATTTTGGTCAGGACTATCGCCGTCAGAAAATTGTTTCCAAAAAAAGCATTCGACGTTTGGGCGAGATTCCTAAAATCAAAGCAGAAGAAGCTGATTTGGATAATCCAACGCTCCCGAAACATCATCAATTGCTCATTCGACTGCTGCAGAAAAACAGTGATGCCTTTCCTTTCAAAGGGAATCGTATGGAAGTGTACGGTAATGAAAAGGAAACGTTTAAGATGCTTTTTAGCGCTATTGCCGATGCAAAACATGAGATCAACATTGAGTTTTATATCATCGAATACGATGTTGTCGGGAAGCAGTTCTTGAATCTTTTGATGCAGAAAGCCCTTGAGGGAGTGAAAGTGAGATTAATTTTTGATTATGTAGGCAGTTTTCATTTAAAGCGTTCCCTTCAACGAACATTACGCAAAGCAGGAGTTGAAATCTATCCCTTTCTTCCGGTTCATTTCAAAATCACGTTGCGACGAAATCGCGTCAATTATCGAAATCACCGGAAAATCATTATTATTGACGGTCAAATTGGCTTTACCGGAGGAGTTAACATGGCAGCCCGATATTTGGTAGGAAATAAGTTGGGAAGATGGAGAGATACGTTGCTCAAAATTGATGGACCGGCCGTTTTTGGAATGCTTAATGCTTTTCTGATTGATTGGTATTTTGTCAGCAGACAATTGCTTACCATTGAAATGCTCTTTACGAACATCAAGGTGTATGATCTTGACAAACAAAATATTGTTCAGATTGTTACCAGCGGTCCCGATTCGGATTGGGAAAGTATAATGCAAGGCGTTGTAGTGGCCATTACCACAGCCACACGGTATGTTTATATTCAGACTCCCTATTTTATGCCGACAGAAGTGGTCATGTCGGCACTTCAAACAGCTGCGTTGAGTGGTGTGGATGTGCGGGTGATGTTGCCGGAACATACCGATACGTGGATGACCCAATCGAGCAGTTATTCTTACATCACTCAGTCGTTGGAAGCCGGTGTGAAAATATATCTTTACAAGAATGCTTTTTTACACAGCAAGGCCATAGTGATTGATGATCTGCTTTCATCCGTTGGTTCTGCCAATATGGATTTTCGAAGCTACGAGCAAAATTTTGAACTGAATGCATTTGTTTTCGATGCTGAAACAGCCCTTTCGTTGCGTCAATTGTTTGAACAAGATCAGGAACAGTGCGAGGAAATCACGCTGGAGCAATGGCAAAATCGTCCTGTTTCAACCCGGATCAAAGAATCGTTTGCGCGGTTGTTTAGTCCTTTGTTGTAACAGCGGAATCATGAATAAATCGTATTAAAAAGTTGTAACTTTGCCGATCTTCGGGATGCGTTCCAAACGACTTTTAAAAACCAATTATTTACGTATGAAACGTGCCACAAAAATACTTATATTCAAGGAAATGATGATTTTGGCGAGTTCCATAAGACCTTTTAAAAAAGTAATTCACGTATGAAAGTTCTCTTTATTGGAGGAACAGGAAATATCAGCACGGCAGTCTCTATGTTGGCGGTGGATTCGGGAATAGAGTTATTTCATCTCAATCGGGGGACGACCCATCTTGCCGGTGTAACGTCTTTACAAGCAGACATTCACGATCTTGGATCGGTAAAAAGGGTATTGCAATCGCATGAATGGGATTGCGTGGTCGATTGGATTGCATTTCAGCCGGCTGATGTGGAAAGAGATTTTAATCTTTTTCAAGGCAAAACCAACCAATTTATTTTCATCAGCTCGGCTTCTGCCTACCAGAAACCTTTGTTAATGCCTGTCATTACCGAATCCACTCCTTTGAAAAATCCTTTTTGGAGCTATTCGCGTAATAAAATTGCATGTGAAGAGGTGCTGATGCGGCATTATCGTGATGAGGATTTTCCTGTGACGATTGTTCGTCCTTCTCACACCTATCGTACTATCATTCCGGCTACGTTAGGTGGATCGTCAGAATACACTGTGATTGATCGTATTCGGAAAGGACTGCCCATTGTGGTGCATGGCGATGGAACTTCCTTGTGGACATTGACCCATGCAGACGATTTTGCCAAAGCCTTTCTTGGGTTGATGGGGAATGGGAATGCCATTGGGGAAGCATTTCATATCACTTCAGACGAGGCGTTGAGTTGGAATCGCATTCATCAGTTGTTGGCTGAGGCTGTATCGTGCGAGCCACATCTTGTTCACGTCACTTCCGATGTCATTGCCGATATAGCTGATGAAGAAGGATTTCCTGAAGTCAGAGGATCGTTGCTTGGGGATAAATCCTATACAGTTCTTTTCGACAACAGCAAAATAAAACGGTTTGTGCCGTCATTTCAGGCCAAAATTTCCTTTGCAGAAGGGATCAAAAAGACGATCGAGTGGTTTGAAGCTGATCCGAAACGCATGAAAATAAACGAGAAAACAAATCGTCTGATTGATCTCATTGTGGCATCAAAGCGCATTGGAAAAGGATAATCATTGATGCTGCATGAAATCATCATTATGAACGTTGAAACTTACCTTGTTTGTCCATTTTCGATCCGATTTTTGGAATCATCATAATAATATAAACGTATGAGAACCACTTTGTTTCTATTATTGAGTTTGTTGGTAATGTCTCCTTATGCAGCAGGTGAACAAACAACCGACAGAGCAAAAAATGAACGGAAAGCCATGCAAATTGAGCAGGCAGTGCAAAATCGTCATTTGAAAATTAGTGTTAATCAGGCGATTCCGATGAATCATCCGACTATACATTTAACATCCGATTATTGGGTCGATCTGCGAAATGATTCGGCTTATGTTTATTTGCCATATTATGGAAGAGCCTATTCTGTTCCTTATCAAAGCAACGGAGGATTTGATTTTGCAGAAAAACGCCATGATGATAAAATCAGTTTTACTAAAAAGCAGGGATATTCGTGGCAATTTACCGTAAACACGATCGATGATCATTATCTTTTCACTATTTGGATCTCGTTAAATGGTTATGCATCAGTGAGCGTAACCTGCAACAACCGCCAGCCGATCAGTTATTATGGCGAAAGTGTGTTGCCCGATTCTCCAAAGCATTAACAAACAACCTTGAATTATGCAGTTTACGCAGGTTTATTTTATTGGCATCGGTGGAATCGGAATGAGCGCCTTGGCTCGTTATTTTCATGCTAACGGCTACCTTGTGGGGGGCTACGATCGTGTTTCTACTCCATTAACTCAACAATTGGAACAAGAAGGATTAGCCATTCATTATCAGGACGATGTGAAGGCAATTCCTGCTCCTTTTTTGGACAAAACAAAAACGTTAATTGTGGTTACCCCTGCTGTTCCTTTGGATCATTCTGAACGACAATATTTTGAACAGCAAGGCTTTCGTTTAATGAAGCGGGCTGCCGTGTTGGGTGAAATTACACGTCGGCAAAAAAGTATTTGCATTGCGGGAACACATGGAAAGACCACAACATCGACAATGACCGCTCATTTGCTTCATCAATCACACGTTGATGGCAGTGCTTTTTTGGGCGGAATTTCCAAAAATTATGCTTCCAATGTTATCCTTGCGCCCAATACTGACTACATCGTTATTGAGGCAGATGAATTTGATCGATCGTTTCATCAATTGACACCTTATATGGCTGTCATTACATCCGTTGATCCGGACCATTTGGATATTTACAAAACGGAAGAGGCATTTCGTCAAAGTTTTGAGCAGTTTACCTCTTTGATTCAACCTGAAGGCGTGTTATTGATCAAAAAAGGATTGTCCATTAGCCCACAATTAGAGCCTTCGGTGCGCCTATTTACTTATGCGGTTGATCAACATGCAGATTTTTATTCCGATAACATTCGCATTGAAAACGGGGAAATTCGATTCGATTTTCATACTCCAACGAACACCATTGTGGATGTTTTGTTGGGTGTGCCTGTTCCAATTAATGTTGAGAACGGAACAGCGGCGATGGCTTTAGCATGGCTTGCGGGAGTGTCTGCCGAAGAATTGCGAAATGGCATGGCTTCGTTTTCCGGCATTCAGCGTCGATTCGACATTCGATTTCAGCGTCGAAATGTTTTGTTCATTGACGATTATGCTCATCACCCAACCGAGTTGAAGGCAAGCATTGAGTCGATGAAAAAAGTTTTTCATGGTCGAACCATTTGTGGCATTTTTCAGCCTCATCTTTATTCTCGTACGCGAGATTTTGCTTCTGCTTTTGCAGAGGCGCTTTCGCAATTGGATGAAGTGATTTTGCTTGATATTTATCCAGCTCGTGAAGCGCCTATGGAGGGTGTTTCTTCTCAATTGATTTTTGATCGGATCACCCTTTCGAATAAAATTTTATGTGCCAGAGATCAACTCTTGCCGTTGTTAGCTCAAAAAAAACAGATTGATGTCTTGGCTACATTTGGGGCTGGAAATATTGATCAATTATTGCCTGATATTGATAAGTTGTTGTTAGCTCGATTTGGTCAGGAATGACGAAAGTCGAGGCTGTTGGTTTGTTTCGGATTTTGCTTTTTGAGCCGATGTTGATGAAAGTGTTCTTCCCAAACGACCCACAGCAAAAAGATGAGAAAATAGAAGGCATATTTGAATATCCAGGTGTGAACGATTTCAAAATAGTGAGGATTGGATGCTAACACTGCGCCAACAATGCTGACACGGGCAATGTTGAAAAAATGGAGCAGAGGATATGCTGCTAAAATATACCACCATTTGTTTCGCCACGGACCGCCACTAAAAGCAATGATGCAAGTGTAAATAAAGGCTTGTTTAATGCCTGTACAACCCCATGCAATCTCACTTTGTGTTCCATTGGCAAAGACAAACGTTGTTCTATGAATTAACCCAAAAGGGATATTGAAGAGATTGAATACTAATCCTGCCACGCGAATTACTTCATGCCGAAGTTTCATAAAAGGCCATGAAATGTTCCATCCAAAAAGCGTTACCAATGGATCATCATTGCCGTCATGAATGAATATTTTCCATGTCCAGTTGGCTATCATCATCACGACAAAAAAAATCACAACCCCATGAAATGGTTTGATTTTGTCCCATGTTTCGATCATTTTTCTCCAAAGCGCTCGCATACGTAACGGTAAGATGTTGGTGGATAGCAGATGCTTTATGCTACGGCTCAATGTCAGTTAAGACGACAGTGTTCATTTTCTGTTCGTCAAAACGAATAGCATTGGCAAAGTTAGACATTTGCCTGAACGTGACAAAACATCCATTTTATACTCACAGAGCAGCCTTGTGAACCGTTTGGGGCAAAAGAAAAAGACGAATAAAATCCGATGAAAGAAGATTCTCATGCTTGATTTTATTCGTCTTACTGTTTGACAGAACAATGGATATCGATTAGCTGTTGCGCATTTTCCCTGCGATAATTTCGGCGGCTTTGATCAACGGATAGGCAGCCGGCGAGGAGGTTAAACAAGGATGCGTGCCAATTTGTGAAGTGAGCAATGAGTTGATGGTCATTCTGGTTTCAATGGCTAAGCCAATGACGTTGGTCAATTCGCCGGCGCTGAGACCACCAATGACTTCGCCTCCGATGATAACTCCGGATTGGGCAGCGGAAATAAGCTTCACTGTTTGTTTGTGAGCGTCAGGAAGATTTCCAGGATGTCGATCGACTCCTTCAAAAAGTCCTGTGAGCGTTTCGATTCCTTCTTCACGAGCTCTTGCTTCGGTGACACCGGCAGTGCCAAATCCTGTATTCCCGATGGCCGTGGAATAAATGGCAATGGTTCCGCTGAACGTCTTAACTACGTTCAAATTAAAGAGATTCATGCCTGCAATACGAGCTTCGGCACATGCTGTAGATGCTAACATGGTTGAAACTCGTTTACGGGTAATGAAATCGCGTTTTTGAGCACAATCACCTATGGCAAATACATCCGGTTCGTGTGTACGCATGTATTCGTCAACGGCAATGAAGTTGTCTTCATCAATGAAAATTCCTGAATTTTTGGCTAATTCTGTGTTGGGTTTATATCCCATGGATAGGATGACGGCATCTGCTTCAATCTTTTCTCCTTTTTCCAATTCGACGCCTTCCACTTTGTCGTCGCCCAGAACTTGCTTGATGCCGTTTCCTGTGATGATGGTCACTCCTCTTTGGGTCAATAATTCGTGAATTTTGTCGGATAATTCTATGTCAAAGGCTGATCCTAAAATAGTTGGAAGTTTTTCTACCAATGTGACTTTGATTCCACGTTTGGTTAGTTCGTCTGAAAATTCAACCCCAATAAAACCCGCTCCGATCACCACTACTTTTTTGCATTGATTGATGGTTTCGAGCATTTGATCAATGTAGATTTTATCTTTAGGGATGACGAATACATTTTTCTTTTCGCCTCCTTTTAACCAACGCGGCATGACAGGTTTGGATCCGGTTGCAATAACTAATTTGACATACTGAATTGGTTCACCGTGTGCCAATGTGGCAATTTTATTTTTGGTGTCAATGGACGTTACTTCTCCTACAATGGATTCTACGCCGCTTTTTTCCAACATGGGATCAACCGGCATAATATTTTGTTCACTTTTATCGAGAGTCCCGAAAATATAAGGGATGCCGCAAGGAACCATCATTTCTTTTTGCTTCTTGACCAGGATGAATTTTTTTTCAGGCCAACTGAATTTCCCGGTTACAGCAGCCACCATGCCGGCTGCACTTCCGCCAACGATTAATACATCTGTTTGTTTCATTTTGTTTGAATTTAATGATGTTATCAAAATCAATTGTTTCCTTCCAATGGTGCTCTTTAAAAGCTTCATTTACAGGTAAACAGATCGCCATTTCTTTTGATCGTTTCTGTGATGAGTAAACTCATAAAAACATCATTCAAAGTTACTGCTTTTTTCTTGATTTTTTTCTTTAATCGTTTTTTTAACGATGTAAAAATCGTTGCTTTTCATTTAAAAACCCCAACAAGACATAGATTAAGATGCCTTATCGGGGTTTTTGCGTCAGTGATATTTTGTTGCGTTAAGTCAGATCCTTTTAATCTTCGGCTTCTTCGGCTTTAGTAGGCATCACTTCAGGATGTTTCTTGATAATGATTTTCAGGATGCTTGGCAACACAATCAACAAAAGCGGGAGTGCGATGATAAAGCCTCCGATCACCGCAATGGCTAATGGTTGGTGCATTTGTGCGCCTGTTCCGATGCCCAGCGCCAACGGGAATAGTGCGGCAATAGCGCCTAAAGCCGTCATCAGGTTGGGTCGTAATCGCACAGACAACGCTTTGACCAATGCATTGCTTGTGTCGGTATGTTTTAGCTCCGATAAGAATTGTTGAATGGTGAAAATGGAGTTTTCGCCAATAATACCGATGATCATGATGAGCCCCGTGTAACTTCCCACGTTCAACGGCGTGTCGGTAAGCAGTAATGCAACCACGCTACCCGAAATCCCCAAAATGCTGATAAATAAAACAGTGAGCGAAAGTTTCAGGCTTTTGAACATGAAGAGTACCACGGTGAAAACCAACAAGCCTCCAAGAATAAGAATCTTCAACAGTTCGGCAAACGATTTTTGTTGTTGCTCGTACGAACCTCCATACACAATTTGATAGGACGAAGGCAAACTAATTTGACTTAATTTGTGCTTGATGCCTTTCATCACACTGCCTAAATCTTTGCCATTGAGTCGTGCCGTGACAATTCCCATCGTTTGGAGGTTTTCACGATTGATTTCCGAAACCCCGCTTTGAATGGAAAAGTCGGCAAAGGTGCTCAAAGGCAAATAAACGCCTGCCGGAGTGCATATTTTGATCTGTTTCATGGCATCGATCGGTGTTTGATTGTTTACGGGGAAGATCATACGAATGTTCGTGAGTTGTTCTTTTTCGGGAATGGTTCCAATCACGGTTCCTCCGATGTAGGTTTGAATTTGTGCTTGTAATCCGTTTGCCGTCAGACCGTATTGTTCCAATTTTGCTTCATTCGGAATGACACTCAACATGGGACCGGCTACCGTAATTCCATTGAACACATCCGCCGTTCCAGGCACAGTGTTGACACTGTCCGCTACTTGTCGTGAAAGCGCCATCAGTTTGTCATGATCGTTGCCAAAGATCTTGATCTGAATGGGTTGAGCGCTTGACATCAAGTCACCCAACATATCTGTGATCACTTGTCCGAAATCAACAGTAAGTGCAGGAATGGAATGTTCAATTTGTTTCCGAATCTCGTCCGACACTTCGACGGTCGTTTTTGAACGATGGTTGTGCAGCTGAATCAAATAATCTCCACGATTTGGTTCTGTAATAAAAAATCCCATTTGTGTGCCTGTCCGTCTGGAATAGGCTTTCACTTCGGGTGTTTTCTCCAAAATCTTATCCACTTCATTGAGCATTCGGTTGGTTTCTTCCAACGATGTACCGGGAGGTGAATTATAATCGAGCACAATGGATCCTTCGTCCATATCGGGAAGGAAGCCTGTTTTTAGTTTCGGCATGCTGAATAGAATGGCAGCAATCAATAGGGCAATGATTCCAAAACTCAAATAGGGTTTTCCCACAAAGAACGACATCCAACGATAACTTTTTGCTTGATGATGAATCACCTCCGTCGATTTTGCTTTGTCCTTCGATAAGAGTAGATAAATAACCGGCAATCCGATCCATGTGACGAAAAATGAACAAATCAACGTAATAATCATCGTCTCGGTCAGGATCGTAAAATAGGCTCCTGCCACACCCGTCATCAGTTCAAAAGGAATCAGGATAACGATGGTGCTGAGTGAAGAACTCACCATGGCAGGGAAAAGGTATTGTATGGATTTCCCGATCAAATCTTTTGTTTTTCGTTCGGGAAACTGCTCATGCGTTCGATGGATTTGCTCCACGACGATGATGGCATCGTCAATAATCAAGCCGATGGCGGCTGCAATGGCGCCAATGGTCATGATGTTGAAATCGAACCCAAAGGCGCGCAACATGATGAACGTCAGTGAAAGCGTAATGGGAATGGTGATGAGTAATACGCTGCCGGCTTTAGCCGAGCGCAGGAAGATCAGGGCAATGACAATAGCCAATAATAACCCTATCCAAAGCACATCAATAATGCTTCGGATACTGCTTTGTACAAACTCTGCCTGATTGTAGTAAGGGACTAACGTAACCCCTTTTGGCAGAATTTTGTTTAAGGCATCGACTTGTGTCTTTACTTGTGTTGCAACGTCGATTAAATTGCTGTTGGGCTGTTTCAGCACGGCAATCAAAGGCACATCTTTCCCGTCAGCTTTTATTTTGACATATTCTGTTTGTGCTGCCACTTCGACATGACCGATATCGGAGACTTTGATCTGACGGCCAGTGTTATTGAACAATGTCAGGTTTTCGAGCTGATCAATGGTTTTAATGGTGGCATCAGTCACCGTTAAATAAAGCCGTTTGTAATCAATCGTGTAACCGTTAGATTGAATAAAATCGGTTTGCTGCAGCGCATTGGCAATATCTTGCGGGCTGATTTTCAGGAGTGCAAGCTTTTGTTGATCCAATACGATGCGATATTCTTTGGTTTTGCCTCCGATAACATCGACAGCCGAGACGCCTTCAATCCGAGAGAGAAAGGGCTTGACGGTGTATTCCGCAATCATTTTAAGTTCAATGGGATTCTTATTGTTCGATTGCAAAGAGTAGCCCATGACGGGAAGAATCGAAGGATTCATCTTTTCTACCGTAATTTTTACTCCGGCAGGTAACGAACTCTTGATTTGAGCAATGCGCGATTCAACTTGTTGCTGGTCATAATAAATATTGGATCCCCATTCCATGAAAGCCGATATCTCGCAGCTTCCCATGCTGGTGGTGCTTTGAATCAGCCTCAAATTCTCAACTTGTTTAATTGCATTTTCGAGCGGTTTCGTCACTGTCACCATCATTTTATCGACGGGTTGTTCTCCGTTGTCGGCAATAATTTTGATCTTAGGGAAGGTAACGTTGGGAAACAAGGAGGTCTTCATCGAACTATACGAGTAAGCACCTCCGATCAGAATCAATAGCAGGATGACTGCTATTGGGCTTTTGAAACGAACATACAGCTTTTCCATCTTAATGAACTATTTTTACTGCTGTGCTGTCAGCTAATCCATAATTTCCTACGATGATGATGGGATCGTTTGCTTGAATCGAACCTTTCAAAATTTCAATGATACTGTCGTTCTCAATTCCTTTCTCAATGGGGACTTTAACTGACAAGGTGTCGTGAACTACTTTCATCACCCAGAAATGGTCTTGTGTTTCATTTGTTAAAACCGCATTTTTCGGAACCAGCCAAGTCTGATGGTGTGTGACATCGAGGAGTTTTACCGTTACGTTCAGATTTTCAGGCAAGATACGATTGGTTAACGGGCGGACATAGACGGTTTGGGTTTGCGATACCGGATCGACGGTTGGGAGAATTTTGGTGATCAATCCTTTCAACGTAGTTTGATCCGGAAGCTTGATCGTGCATGATGCCCCTTGTCCAATCAAGGCATGATATTCATAAGGCACATTTAATGCTATGGTTATCTGTTGATCTTCCGATATGGTGGCCAAAGGAGTGCCTTCAACTACATACGTGCCTGTGGCTGAAACTGATAACTCGGAAATAAATCCCTGCAGCGGGGCTGTAATGTTAATTTTTCCTGCATCCACGGATGATCGGTGAGATGCGTTGGAAAGAGCCCGTTCTTCTTTTGTTTCGAGTGTAAATAGAGGTTGATTTTTTGAGACACGATCACCCTGATGGATTAAAACAGACGAAATGTATCCAGAAAAGGGAGCTGTAATCACATTTTTTCGCAAGAAAACGGTTTTCCCGTTGATGGTGACATAGCTTGAAATGCTTCCCTTTGTCGGATAACAAACCTGAACTTCCACTTTGGGCGGCTGTTCCTGATCGGTGGCTGATTTCTTTGCCGAACAAGCAACAATGGTTGAAAGAACCATGAAAATAAGTACAATGTGAGGTTGAATCTTCATCGTTAAGCGGATTTTGAAAGGTATTGTTGAATAAAAGTATTAATAATTCCAATAGTTGTATGAGCTGATCAACGACTCTTTTTCAATTTGTAACAAGTTGGTTTCTTGTTGTTTGGCTGCTACGTCCTTCAACGCATTTTTGTAATCCATCACGGAGATGTTGCCATGGGCAAGCTGTAATTCATAAGCAGCGATCAGCTTTTTGTACATCGACAATTGGGTGTCTAAGTTTTGTATTTGTTGGTTGAGGGCATTGACTTGTTGAATGATTTTTAACTTGTTGATTGTTTGCTGTTTCAAGAAGTTTTGCTTTTCAAACGATATATTTTGTAATCCGTAAGTGGTTTTTTTGGTTTCTATTTTTCGTTGATTTCCATCGAAAATGGTCCAGCTGAAAGACAATCCCGCACTGACGCCAAGTCTGTTGAAAGTTGGTAGGTAAGCAGCATTCATTCCACCATCGGCAAAAATACTGACTTGAGGCAGGTATTTTAAGTTATTGATTTTTAAATCGTTGGTTAATGACAAACTGTCTAATCGATAGGCTGTTTCAAAATAAGATGTTTTTGTGGGCAATGCGTTCATAATCAGGTTCGTTGGTTCCAATGTTACTTCGGTCGTGTCTTGAATACCACACAGTGCATTCAGATCATACAAATTGCCCACATAAGCTGCATGTTGAGCTGCATAGTTGTTTTGATAGTTTTCATATTCAATTTGCAACAACATCTCGTCGGTTTGTTTGTAAACCGCATTGGCTACCAATGTTTTTAAGATGGCAAGTTGACTCGATAACTCGTGAATGATTTTTTGCGTTGTCTCCATTTGTGCTGCACTATTGAGGCAGAGCAAATATTGATGGGTGACTAATTGTTCAATGTCGTGTTTGGTTAAACGAATGGTATTTTCATTTCGTTCACGGTCGATGGTGGCTTTTTGTTCGTATGTTCGATATGTAGGTCTTTTGAAGAGAGGTTGTTGAATCGAAATGACTCCTTGGTATTGACCGCCGTTGGTAATGGCTAAATCGTATCCGTTGTATTTGGTTGCTCCACTTGCAGCTAATTGAAATTGAGCTTGGTTGTCGTGCGAAATGATGGGCGCCAGCAAAACGGCAGCATTGATTGAAATGGTTGGATCATACAGCATTTTTTTCACTTCCTGCAAGTTGAGCAAAACTACTTTATTGTCATTGAGTGTTTTATTAAGAAGCGGACTGTTGATTTCTGCTTGCGCAATGTAGAAAGTCAATGATTTGGTCGGCGGAACTGCGATCGCTGTTTTCATCATGAACAGCAGCAGAATGAAAGTGGCAAAACGCACAACTGAGCGTTTTTTCGTGTACAGTTGCAAAGCATCCGACGGATGGTCTTGCTTTTGGTGTTGAGATTCAATCAATCGGTTCATAATGTGATAATTATATAATCAAGCGGTTCAATGATTTGAGAATGTTTGATTTGCTGTTTTGTTTGTTGGATGTTCAGGGAGAATGATGCTGAAGCAATGTTTGTCGGAAAAAGTATATTCAATGGTTAAATGATGTGTGTCACAAATTTGTTTGACGATGGCCAGCCCTAATCCGTGCGAATGAGGATTTCCTTTTTCAAACCGATTGAATATTTTTGTGGCGTTTAAAGGCTCCGGCAGGCCTGTATTGCAAAGTTGAATCGTATCGGTAGTCGTCGATAGGCTAATCATTCCTTTGGGTGTGTTGTGGTTCATTGCGTTGGTTAACAGATTGTTGATTAAAATGTCGGCAAGAAACGGATGCATGTTGATAAAACAATCGTTGCGATGTTCCCATTGAACATCGATTTTTTTGAAATCAAGCAGTGGTTTTAGTTCGGCCAGTTTATGTTCGAGGATCTCTCGTGCATTGATTTTTTCTTTTTGTGTAAATTGACGATTCTCAATTTTGGCCAGCAACAATAGATTTTGATTTAAATTTGACAATCGCTTAAGTGCATTCATTGATGTAACGACTTTCTTAAAGGTTTCTTCCGATAGCGGTTGTTGAAGGAGTTCTTCCAGGTTGAACAAGGCAATTGACAAAGGTGTTTGTAATTCATGAGAGGCATTTTCAGTGAATTCTTTTAACGATTGATAATCGTCATGCAACTTTTGCGTCATTTTAAACACGATGGCATTCAACCGATCAAATTCATCTATGCCGGTTTGTCTCAATGCAAATGGTTCTTTAGTTTGAAAATTATAATGTTCGATCAGATGAAGATTTTCTTCAAATTTTTTCCAAATGGTTTGATTCATACGTTTATTGACAAAATAAGAAACCATAAAACTGAGTACCAACAGCAGAAATAAAGCGCCGCCGATGGAAGCAACCAAATCATCGCTCTCAATCATTTTTTGCAGCAATCGGATGTTGTAGTAATTGCCGCGAATCAACACCTGACGGTTGTACTCGGCATATGGTTCTACTTCGTCTTCTTTTTTGTTGGGCAAATTGATTTTATGAATGGATGATTGGAGTTTGCCTTTTGGAGGTGCTATCAGTGTGATTTGTGTCAAAGGATCGTACTGAGGGAGTTCTCCGGTTTTTTGAATTTCATCCTGAATCATCGCCGATTGTCGCGCTAATCCTTCTCGGGCCTCTTCGAGAAACATGGCATTAAGAATGAAATATCCTGCTACACTTATGATTAACAGCATAAATGTGAAAAGGAAAAAGAAATTGCGATTGATCTTCGTCAGAAACTTCATTGGTCGGTAAATTGATAGCCCATTCCGTAAAGAGTTTTGATATAATCTTTTCCGCCACAACGTTTGATTTTTTTTCGAAGGTTGTTCATGTGGGTATAGATAAAATCAAAATTATCGGCTAAGTCTATATTGTCATCCCAGAGATGTTCGGCAATGGCTTCTTTGGTCAATACACGGTTTTTATTGACCATGAAATAGAGCAAAAGGTCGTATTCTTTGCGGGTAAGGGTGATGCGCTGCTGGTTTACGATGACGGTCTTGCTATCAGTGTCCAAAGCGATCTCATTAAATGCGACAATATGGCTTCCGTCGAACTTCCGTCGTCTTAGCAGTGCTTTGATGCGCGAATTCAATTCCGTAAGCTGAAAAGGTTTGGTCATATAATCATCAGCGCCTAAATCCAATCCGTTGATTTTATCATCCAATGAGTTTTTGGCGGACAGAATGATGATGCCGGCTTGCACATTATGCTTTTTGATGATTTTGAGCAGGTCAAGGCCGTTTCCGTCGCCTAATGTTATGTCGAGCAGGATAATATCGTATTCGTACAAAACTATTTTTTCTTCTGCTTTGCGGAAACTTTCAGCTAACTCACAAAGATAATTTTCTTTCGTGAGGTAATTGCTGATCGCCTAATGTTATGTCGAGCAGGATAATATCGTATTCGTACAAAACTATTTTTTCTTCTGCTTTGCGGAAACTTTCAGCTAACTCACAAAGATAATTTTCTTTCGTGAGGTAATTGCTGATGGCAATCAGGAGATCCACTTCATCTTCGACAATGAGTAACTTCATGGTTCTGTGCTTGGCGATACAATGGTTTGTTTTGCAAAGAAATAAAAAAATGATGGCAAATCCAACGATAATCTGCTACATTATCAATGAGCTCTTCCGATTTGTGTCCATTGGGTTTGTTTACAGATGAATTTGAATACCTACGTTTGCTACCCGACCTTCTAATGGAGCATACACCTCTTTGAAAACCGGATGCGTCATGGATCCGGAGTAAAGAGCTCCCCATTTGGATTGACGTACATTGGTGATATTCTCTATGTTAAGAAATACATTGATGTGTTTCCACATTTTTTCTATTAGCCAACCTACAACGAAAGTGGGTCTCCCGATGCTGCCGTCGTAGAGTGCTTGCCGACTTGTATAATCTGCTTCAATTGTGGTACGAAAATTGCCCTCGTCTTCGTAGGCTAAATCTAAATAAAGCAGGTGTTTGGGAGAAAGTGGCTGCCATTGCGTTTGTCCGTTGTAATGACTTTGAGTAAGCGTGTAAGTATAGCCGGCAAAAAGATTGAGTTCGTCCATTGCAATCATGATGCTGGTGGCGCTTCCTTGTGATTGTAGAAACCCGTTCGCGTTGAACAATGTGTTGTTTTGCTCAATCAACGGATGATTAACCCGTGTCGCAAATAACATGACGTCAATGTTGAATTTTAACTCATCGGCTACCGTCTGATAAATGATGTCCCAACTGCCGCCGTAGCTTTTTTCGGATAAACTATTGGCTACGTTTAATGGAAGCAATGGATCATACATGGTTTCGTCGGATTCAAAACCAAAAGGCGATGGCATTTTATAACCTAAACCGCCACCCAATCGGCTATTCCAATGATTGTTAATTTTTGCAAGTGCATTTAAACTGGGAAGCAGAAAGAATTCGTTTTTTTGACTTCCCATTTCCACTGAGCTGTGATCTAATCGCAATCCGCTTTCCAACGAAAACCATGTGAGTGGACTCCACGTGTTTTGTACAAAACCTCCTACTGTTACAAGTTGATAGGGTGCCATGGTTTGGTTAAGAGCACGGTAATGATCTGTCCAAAGATTTACGCCTGCAATCCATTCACTATGAAGTGTGTTGAATTGATCATTTATTTCAGTAAAAGATGATAGTTGTCGCCCCTGCCAAAAGAAATGAGGCTCTTTTTCATCATTCCCAAAAAAACTCACACTGTTTTTAATATTCAATTGATTTTTTTCATTCCATTGATGGCTCAAAGATAACTGCGTCGATATCCGTGTGGAGTTGTTTTGTTGAAAAAATTGATGCACACTGTCTGTTTTTCCTGCAAGAACCTGCATATCACCACCTAAGCGATGTTCAAAAGAAGTGTTGACACCAAACCATGCAGCCGTTTTTTTGTCGAGATACAGAAAAATTTTTGGATTGACTGAAACGCGTCCCATTCGTGGAGTAACAGAAAATCCCGTATGGTCAGGATCGTATGCCACGGAATGATCATAAGTAGAAAACAGGGTGATTCCCATCTTTTTCCATTTTTGAGCGTAATATTCACTGGCATCAAATCCTTTAGCTGAAGTGCCATTCAATAGGAATGATAAATCGCGTTTATTTTGAGGTGTTTTTGTCATCAGATTGACAACGCCGCCAATGGCACCACCTCCATAAAGCGTCGAAGCATTACCTTTGATAAATTCGGCTTGTTGTAAATTCATCGGTGTAATTTGTACGATGCTCAATTCGCCGGAATATCCTTGATACAATGGCATGCCATCATTGAGCATCGTGGTGTACCGTCCCGGTAATCCTAACATACGCAAGGAAGTCGCTCCACTGACCACGGAAGTTTGTCGAGCCATAACGCCTGTTGTTTCATTGAAGAGAGATGTGATGCTTGAAGGTTGCATCATGCCTTTTTCACTCACGTCTTCTGCTGCAACGACATCTACTTTGATGGGAATATTCTCAATGCTCCGGTTGCTTCGCGTGATGGAAACGACCACTTCGTTCAACGCACTCGATGTGGGTTCTAAATCAATTTCAACAGGATGTTTTGGATTGGAAAGAGGGAAGTGAAACGTTTTGGTTTTGGAAGTATAGCCTATTGATCGAAAATGAACTTGAAAATCACCGTTTGGAATATGCGTCAGTGTGACGAATCCGGTGGTGTCAGTCACCGCACCGAGTTTCAACGAGTCGATGGTGACAGCTGCTCCGATAATCGGTTCTTCGGTAGCGTCATCCTTTAAAAGAGCTTTGAATGTGTTTTGCGCATTGACATGGTAAGAGCATGTAGCTAATGCGATTGAGAATAGAATCCAAGTGATTTTCATTGTGTTTGTGAATGCTAATAAAATGTAGTCATTTATTTTATCCACAAAAGAACAACAACAATCTAAAGTAAAACTAAAGATTAGAATCAATGAATGCTGTAAACTGTTATTTGGGTTCTTTCAGATATTTATCCAACGCTTTCATGCCGGCTTCATAGCCAAGTTGGAAAATGGTTTCGCTGTTACCAACATCGAACAATCCGTATTTGCGCACTTTTACGGGTTCAATGATCAAATCGCATACTTTCTTTTCTTCTAAGGTATTTGCTTCAAGAGTGATATGATAGGCACGTTCGGCAATCTCCCAGATGGTATGTAGCGGTGGTGAGATTGGAATGTGATTGACGTGTATGCCAATGAGTTCCGTGCAACGTGGACGAATAATTTTTGCCGGAAGATTACACGTCAGTCCGCCATCTACATATTGTCGGCCTCCAATTTCAATAGGGTTAAGAACAATGGGGATGCTTGACGAAGCCATGATAATGTCGAGCAATGGTCCGCTGTTAATATACACAGGTCGGCCGTCGGTGAGGTCGGTGATGTTGATAATGAGAGGTATATTCAGCTCTTCAAACGTAGTGGCATGGAGTAATTGGCCGATGGCTTTATATAAACGTTCGGAAGTCATTAAACTTTTTGTTGGAAGAGCTACTTTGGCCAATTGAAAGAATTTCGATTCTTGAAAGAAGAGGGCAATGTCTTTTGGGGAGTGTCCATCAGCGTATAAAGCTCCTACAATGGCCCCGGCACTAACTCCCGAAATAATATCCGGTTTCAGTCCGTGTTCTTCCATGGCTTGTATAATGCCAAGGTGAGCCACACCTCGAATGCCTCCACCACTGAGTGATAACCCTAATTTATAGGGCGGTTCTTTAGGATCGCGTAACTTTCGAAGTTTATAAATGGTGCTTTTGACAAAATCATTTTTCATGACTTCGTGTTTTAATTAGCCGAAACGCAGATGACAATTGGTCATCTCAATAGGTTTGTGCTGTGATCAGCTTTTTAAACAATGCATCCGGATACAGATGAATGTACCCGGAAGCAATGAATTGTTCCCTTTTTATGCTTTATGCGATAAATAACGTTCTGCTTCAATAGCAGCCTGACAACCGCTTCCGGCAGCCGTGATGGCCTGACGGTAACGTGGATCAGCCACATCGCCGGCTGCAAAAACACCTGGAATGTTCGTCAAAGGTGTGCCGGGTTGCGTTGCAATGTATCCGTTTTCATCCAGCGTAATGAACTCTTTGAATAATTCTGTATTTGGTTGATGACCAATGGCTAAAAAGAAACCATCAATGGCAATTTTTACCGTTTCTTCCTGAGGCGTTCCTCTTTTTTTGATTAACGTGGCTCCTTCTACCGCTCCTTCGCCAAACAGGCCTAATGTTTCATGCTCGAAAAGGATTTCGATGTTGGTTGTTTTCTTCACCCTTTCCTGCATGATGACAGAAGCTCTCAAAAAAGGCTTACGCACAATCATATATACTTTTTTACATAAACCTGCCAAGTAAATCGCTTCTTCGCATGCGGTGTCGCCACCGCCAACGACTGCTACATTTTTATTTCGATAGAAGAATCCATCACAGGTGGCACATGCCGATACGCCGCTTCCGGCATATTTCTGTTCATCCGGAATGCCCAAATATTTTGCTTTGGCCCCTGTGGCTATGATCAGAGTGTCAGCTTCAATGATAAGTTCATCATCAATGGTGATTTTGTAGGGTGCGCTTGATAGATCGGCCGCAGTAGCAATGCCAAAACGTATATCTGTGCCAAAGCGTTCTGCCTGCTTTTGCATGTCTTCCATCATTTGTGTTCCGGTTACCCCATTGGGATAGCCCGGAAAATTTTCCACTTCAGTCGTAGTGGTGAGCTGACCTCCTGGTTCCATGCCTTGATAAAGCATGGGAGATAAATTGGCACGTGCAGCATAAATAGCTGCCGTGTAGCCTGCCGGTCCGGAACCGATAATTAAACACTTTGTTTTTTCTACCTTGGTCGGAGCAACTTCGTTCTCCTTTTTACTGAGATTTAATGATCCAAATTGCATAAATATACTCTTTTATTAATAATTACTTTTTCAAAAACTGATTAAAGAGAAATGAACATACCGTTTAGGATGTTGTTTCAAGTCAACCATCAACGCATTTGTATTTTTGGTCAATCGACTTAATGATACGTACAACGTTGTGTCGTTCAATAACATACCAATAGTTCCCTCTTTGTTGTTTATCTTCTGTGTAATAGATTGAACATTGGCCAACGTGGCATTCACACTGTTGATTGTTTTTTGAAAATCGATGTTTTTTAAGTTTTGACTGACGGCATCAAAATTATCAGCCATGACATTTACCTTGTTCAAAAGGGAAGGTACATCGTTTTTCATTAGATATTTTAATTGTAGCGATGTTTGATCTAAATTATCAGTGGTTCGTTCAATGGACGCTAAACTTTTTTTGATGGATGGGTTGGCGGCAACTTCATGCAAAGCATCGAGCAAAGAATCAATTTTGGGAATCATGGCTTGAATTTTTGGCATGACTTGATTGTTGAGTGCGGCCATGAAACCCATTTCTGTGGTTCCTGTCAAGGTGTCTCCACTGCTGTAATAGCTCGAAATGGTTTGTGGAAAAATCAGTTCAATTTCCTTTCCCGCCACTAATCCGGCGTCTTTTAATTGCGCTTGTGTTCCTTTGGGGATTCGGATGTCTTTATTGATGCTTAAAAATACTTCAAAAGGAGTTTCTTTTGAAAAGTCATATTCGATGCTGTGAACCTGTCCAATTTGAAAGCCTTTTACAATCACCGGATTGGCAACTGCCAGCCCATCCACGTTTTTGTAAGTAACCACATAATAATTTCCCGGCTTGAAAAGATTAATGCCTTTCAGATAATTGATTCCGAAATAAAGAATGGCTATCGCCGCAATGGCCATGATACCGATTTTTATTTCTCTATTCCGATTTGAATTCATTGCATTCATAACATTGTATTTTTTAGTGTTTTTTCTGTTGTCTTTCCCATTGTTGAAGGGCTTCTTTGAGCGGAACTTTTTGATCGTTGATGAATGCCACAATAAAGGCAGTCGGAAATTTTTTTCTGATCTTGTATTGTTCCTTTATGATTTCACGATAGTTTGACGTGTCGCCGGTTGTGTATTTGTAATAATTATTTTCTTTGTAGTACGATACGTGATCCAATCCTTTGAATTCGCTGCTATTCATGCCGATGGGCTTGTTGGACAATAAAAATTGAACTTTGAAAATTGGCCCTTGTGTGGTGACGGTTTCTGTTGTTTCTGTGGTCTCTTTTTTGAGGGAAGTGGTTGTTTGCTTGAGTGATACGGCGTTGGGTTTAGCAGGAGTCGGTTTGGGCTGAGGTGCTTGGGTTGTCGTATCGGTGTTTGCTTTGACCATGGATAGCGAGGTGGAATCTGTTTTCTTGGATGTGAAAGGTTGAGCTGATCCATTGTTGACAGCGAATCGGGTCACTGATTTTTTTTCGTGGTCTTTTTTGAATTCGAGGAAGGCTTCAAAAATGGATTTTGCTGCTTTGTCTTGTCCTTCTGTTGAACTTAAAAATGCTTCTTCTTTTGGATTCGAAATATAACCCACCTCAATTAACACCGCAGGCATCGCTGTTTGATGCAGTACCCAAAATCCGGCTTGTCGTACGCCACGATCAGCTCGTTCAGCATTTGAAATAAATTTTTGCTGCACATCGGTGGCAAATTGAATGCTTCGGTCAAGGTATTTATCTTGCATGTACTCAAACATGATGTATGAATCGACAGAATTGGGATTAAATCCCTGATATTTTTCTTTATAATTATTTTCAAGCAGAATAACTGAATTTTCCCGACGGGCAACATTCATGTTGGCTTCTGTTTTAGCTAACCCCAGCGTGTACGTTTCAGCCCCCGTGGTTGCCGAATTGGGTGACGAGTTGGTGTGAATGCATATAAACAAATTGGAATGTGCGTTATTGGCAATCATAGCTCGTTCTTCCAAAGGGATAAATACATCCGTTTTTCGGGTGTAAACGACGCGAACATCGGGACAGTTTTGTTCAATTAAATGACCTAATTTTAATGCAATAGCTAAATTAATGTCTTTTTCTTTGGCAAAACTGCCAATGGCACCCGGATCTTTGCCTCCATGTCCGGCATCAATCGTGACGACAAACGGATTAGCAAAAAGTGTGCCAGTAATCGTAACAAATAAAAAACTCCACAGTGCTCGTAGCAAACGGTTCATCGGTCAATGTATTAATGGCTCTATGAATCAATTCGTTCTTGCGTGATGTCGATGGATCTGTTCACACAATCTCTTAGTTACAAAAGTACTAAATTAATCGCTGTATTAAAGCATAAAAAAAAGATTTTTAAATAACAATTTGTTTTTGATGGAGTCTTAGTTGCTTTTGACCGATCAAAAGGAGGATTTAAAAAAAGAGAAGATTGCCGCAACGACAATCTTCTCCCAAAAAAATGATGAAATGGAAAGTTACGGCAATGTCAAAGTCTCTGTAAAGTTGCCGAATGAACCAGCTGCAACAGTAAATTTAGCGCCTAACGTAACCGTTTTGCCCGATAGGGAGGAAGGAATGGTGGTGCTTTGATTAATCGTGACCATTCCATAACTTCCATACACATAGCCGGTTGGTTGTGGATCAAAACTAACGCTATTGTCGGGATTGACAGCAAAAACAAAATCATAGCCGACGGCCGGATTCATGTTATCATCTTTCGGATAAAGTGCCGGTAATTTATATACTTCACCTTCAACTGCTTTCAGGATAGGTTGACTCCATGTATCGCCAAAAAAGCTTGAAGTGAACGTACCTGTTCCAAATGGTTTGAATGTTAATTGTCGTTGTGCTGTGATTACTATGCTGCTCATAGCAGAAGGCGACCAATCTGTCGTATCGGTGATTTGCAATGTCATGGTGTATTTTGCCGTTGCTTTTAAGCTGTTGATGTCTGTATAGCCGATTACTGCATAAGCGGTATTACTGCCATCGGCAAATGACAAAGTTGGTGTTTTTAAGGTAAATTGTCCGACTGCTATGCCTGATGGCACCAGCTTAAGGGTGATTTGTGGAGAGGTGCCTTTGTTGCTGGTTCGATACACGGCAACTTTGATTTCATTGTTGTCTGACGGAGTCATACTTTTTAACAATACAGTGGAACTGAAGGCTACTTTTGGATTGCCTCCGTCACTGTAAAGTGCCCCGATGTTATCCTGATTGCATCCAATCAGGAGCATTGCTCCAAAGAAAAGGGCTAACATGAAGATTCGATTATTTTTCATACGTTTAATTTTATTTTTTTTACATTAAGGATGTATGGAACTCGCCTAATAATCATTCTCTTAAGTATGAGCTATTTTATGGCTCGTTTCATAAGATCTTATTTTTTTTGTTTTTGACGATTGAAACAACTCCTGATTTTTCAAGAGAAGTTTCAATCAATCGGTTTTGCTATTTCTTTACAACTCAACTTTTTTACATTGGGTTCTGATCTGCTGATGTTAAATTAGGATTACCGTCAAATTCCGTTTGTGGAATGGTCAAGATGAATTCCTTAAAGTCAGGTATAGTAGCTTCCTGACCTGCAAATTTGGTTAATAATCCAGCGGTAGGGTGGTTGGTGCCCGGGAAATTACGTGTAAATCCTTTGGCTAAACGAAGAATATCCCAAATTCTACCTACTTCACCCCACATTTCAATGCGGCGTTGCACTAAGATTTCGTCCAGCAGTGTTTGGGGTGTGCCGGTTGAAGCGAACGATTGTGTATCTCCATCGACTACTGCTGAAAGGCGGGATGCATAGTTGGCATCACGCGTGAGTCCAAATTGTAGCATTAAGTTACGTGCTGTTTGGTAATTATGAAGTCTGCATTGAGCTTCAGCTTCTGTCAGCAGCATTTCTTCTGCACGCATAAAAATATAATCACCGGTGTAATCAGCTACGTTTTTGAATAAAAATTTCTTCTGACAGTAGCTGACATTGGGGCCCGAACTTGATTCGTTGGTGATTTTACCGTTCCATAATACTTTTCGTGCGTCTGTTGAAGGAATTTGTCCATACAACCATGAGCTGATGCATTTACGCGATGAAGCTCCATACATGCCGGCCGTTGGATCCATGTGTGAGAACAGAGATGCGTAGATTCCAGATTGATCCGGAATGATGTGTGCTCCCCACATCACCGATGACAGGTTGACATCGTTCATGCCTGATGCCAAAGCTGCAGGTGACAACAGGGTCAATCCTTTCTTTAAGGCTTCAGCGGCGGCATCAGAAGCCGTTTGCCACTTGCCTTGTACTAATGCAATTTTGGCTTTGATTCCGTTGGCTACATAATAATCGATATGTGACTTGTCTTGTTGTGGAACGCCACTGTCTTTCAACATGCTAATGGCTTGATCAATGTCCTGATTAATTTGAGTGTACACTTCTTCAACCGTTCCTCTTCCTTTCCCGATGGATGCGGCCGTTGTTGGTTCTGTGTAAAGTGGCACGCCAGGCAAATTTTGATGCCCTACATACGTTTGTTGGAAAATTTGAATTAAGTAGAAATAACTGTAGGCTCGGATTGCATAGGCTTGTCCTACAATGTATTCTACCTTTTTTGGATCGCCCTGAATGTTCTTTTCCTGAGCAATGATGTAATTTGCATTGCTGATTAAGGTGTAATAGTAGTTCCAGGTAGCGTAGGATCTCCATCCGGTGCTAGTGTATCGACGTCTTACATCGTAAATATAATCATACCAAAACCATCCGTTGCCCGCTTCATGTTGTACCATGTCTTCGCCCATTAAGTCTCCAAACAACATGGTGGAGGTATTTCCAAAGTTTTGGTGTGTGTTGGATAATGACCAGCCGGAAGTGTACATCATTCGATAAATTCCGTTCAAAGCAACCATAGCGCTTTTGTCATCTTTGAAAATGGTTGGTGCTGAAGTCCTATCCGTTGGTTCAGTATTTAAATAGTCGGATGAGCAACTACTAAAACTAAAAGCTGCTGACACCACTAATAATAAGAACAATATTTTTTTCATATTCGTTTATGTTTTAATCGTTAAAAGTTTACATCTAAACCTCCAGCAACGGTACGGTTTGGAGAATATACATAATCAGTGGTTCCGGTAAAATTGTACTGTGGATTCATTCCCTGTAAGTGGCTGAACAAATAGAGATTTTCAACAGTAGCAAACAATCGGAGTGATTCGATACCGATTTTTTTCATTAAAGAACGTTTGAAGGTATAACCCAATGATACATTTTTGAAGCTAAGATAGGATGCATTGATTAGGTTACGATCGGTGATGGCATAATCAGGATTGAGCATCATTTTTGGAACATCGGTGATATCACCCGGCTTTTTCCATGCTCGCAAATCATTGATGTGATAGTTTTGTCCAATATACATCGGTTGCATGAGGGTTTGATACATGTTGTCCAAAATTTTGCCGCCAATTGAATAGGTAATCATGAATGAGAAATCAAATCCTGACAATCGGAATGCATTGTTAATGGATCCTTGCAGGGTTGGAATGCGACTTCCTGATAGAACTCGATTTTGCGGTGCCAGGGAAACATCGCTTGAAATATAGTCAGATCCTGGAATCTTAATTCCATTGGCATCTTTTTTAAAGTACTTGTAGAGCAGTTTGCCGGTGGCAGGATCAACGCCTGCAGAATGTACCACATAGAAAGAATAGAGGGTTTCTCCTTCACGAATAATCTGATTGGCATAGACAATTTCCGGTTTGTCTGCTAATTTTAAGACTTTGTTTTTCAATGTTTGTCCGATCAGGGTCAAGGTCCATCCAAAATTTCTGTTTCGAATGATATCGCCGCTCAATGTTACTTCCAATCCGCTGTTTCTCATGCTGCCGACATTCGCGTTGTATCCGTCAAAACCTAAGGATGTGGCCATTGGTTTGGAGAGCAACATATCTACTGTTTTACGAGTGTAGTATTCAATGGTTCCCGAAAAACGGTTGAAGAGTTTAAATTCTACGCCAAAGTTTGCGTTTTGATTGCTTTCCCATGTCAAGCTGCGATTTTCAAGACTCGAAACGGCAGCGCCGGGAGCGGAAGCATTAGGCCATCCTAAGTCATAAAATGCCTGCCATGCATAGTATGATCCGATACGGTCATTTCCTTGTGTTCCGTAGCTTGCTTTGAGGGTAATATTGTCAATCCAGTTGATTTTATTCAAGAAGTTTTCAGTCGAAATTCTCCAACTTGCTCCTACCGACCAGAATGTTCCCCAGCGATGATCGCTTGCAAAACGGGATGATCCGTCTGTACGAATACTTCCTGAAAGGTAATATCTTTCGGCATAATTGTAATTTAATCTGCCAAACCATGACTCCATGCGGTAATTGTCTTCATAAGAAGTTCCGTCGGCTAATACTGAACCGGCAGCTAATTCGTACAATCCGCCAAAGGGGAATCCGGTTTTTTGTGCCATCAGGTAATTGTATCTTAATGCATAGGATTCATGTCCGGCTAATGCGTCAATGCCGTGAAGCAGGAATTTCTTTTCGTACGTCAGCAACTGATTGAATGTGTAACTGAACGTACGTCCGTTGTCTTTTTGTAAACGTCCGCCGGCAGGAGCAGCGTTCCCAAAATATGGATTGTAATAATACATGGAATAAGCATTGACATCGTCAAATCCCAAATTACTTCTTAATTTCAGTCCTTTCAATGCGCCTTTGCCCGATATTTCTAAAAAGGCTCTTGCATCAAGGTTGTCAGAGTATGATCCATATTTGTCATTGTACAAAGTGGCAATGGAGTTGAAATTGTTTTGGGCTCCGGCAGGACGTGACAATCCGTAATCGAATATTTTTGCTCCTGAACCGTCAACCATTGGCTGTCCATTGGCATCCAATTGATATATTGGGTAGATTGGTGCCATTAATTGAGCAGAATACCAAACGTTGGATGTGGCGGTGGTGCTTCCTGATGAATAGTCGGCGTAATCTAATTTAGAGTTGTTTTTGGCATAATTGAACCCCATGCCGTATTTTAACCAATCTTTGGCTTGCGTTTCAACATTTAAACGTCCGGTATATCGTTGAAATCCGGTTGTTTTCAAAAGTCCGTCATCTTTTAAGTATCCTAATGAAGCGGTGTATTGGGTTCTTTTGCTTCCTCCGTTGAAACTCAATTGGTAATCTTGACGTAATGGATTGGTTGCTGTTATTTCTTTCATCCAGTTTTCATCATAACGCAATTGAGCAGCAGGATTGATTAATCCGGTGTTGGGATCGATCAGTTGTGCTAACGGCATGTTGTACGGATTATATTGTTCGTTGACACCCAAAATGCCCTGAGTTGGTCCTGACATGGCTGCCAATGCTGCAGCTCCTGCTAAGTTCGGGTCGATTCCTTTGTTGTAGATCTGATCATTCTTGAATGCTTGAAAGGCTGTTTCCAAATATTGTGCCTGATTCATGGTTTTATATTGCGGAATGGCTCTCGAATTGACGCCGACCGTTGTCCGTAAACTGACCATCACTTTGTCGCCTTCTTGTTTCCCCTTTTTCAAGGTAATCATGACGACTCCGTTGGCTGCGCGTGAACCAAACAAAGAAGCTGCTGAAGCATCTTTCAACAAAGTGATTGATTCAATGTCCTCAGGGTTAATTGCATTGATGTTTCCATCGTAAGGAATTCCGTCAACCACATACAGTGGTGTATTGGACGCATTGATGGATCCAAACCCACGAATAATGATGGCAGCGCCTGACCCAGGCTGTCCACTTCCCGAAGTGGTTTGTACTCCTGCTACCTGTCCATCCAATGCTTTGGTCACATTGGCAACCAATCGCTTGGTCAGGTCTTCCGATTTTACTTCTTGAGCAGAACCGGTAAACGATCTTTTGTTGCTGGTGCCGTAAGCAACCACCATGACTTCGCCCAAGTCTTGATTGGCCGGTTGCAAAACAACTTCCATGACAGGTTTTACCGGCACTTCTTTTGCTGTCATACCAACGTACGAAATGCGAAGTTCTTTAGCTCCTGCAGGAACTGTTAACGAAAACTTTCCTTCGGTGTCGGTGATAGTTCCCGTGTTGGTTCCTTTCACTAAAATGGTGGCTCCGATAATTGGATCGCCATTTTCACCGGAAAGTACCTTCCCGGTTACCCGCGTTTGGGAAAAAGCCCAACTGATGCTTATTAAAAAGCATAACAATGTCATTACTTTTCTCATAAATTTCTACTTTTGTTAAATTACCTAATTGTTAATTGAGTTAATGAAAAATGAGAGTAACAAATGTAGAAATTTATTTTTTATTTATGCTATGTTTACCATAAAAATTTCATCAAATGAAAAAATAATTTAGAGCTATCTATTTAGATTAACTCAAACTATGCAAATCATATTAAAAAAACATTTTAAGTATATATAAATAACTATATATTAATATGATATGAAAAGTGAAATATTTTAGTTTAAAAATAGGATCATCCATTTTCAACAAGTAAAAATAAAATTAACTATTAAAATTATGGATGAAAATAGAGATGAAGAGTGTTGTTTTCAAAATATATTTGAAATATTAACACTTGATTTCTAACTGATCGAGCAGTTTTATGTATTGTTGAATGGCAAAAGATATCTCATCGATTTGGATGAATTCATCTGCCTGATGAGAGCGCGAAGAGTTGCCCGGTCCCATTTTTAATGATGGGAAAGGCATTTTTGTCATATCCGACATGGTGGGCGATCCATAGCAACGACATCCGAGCTGGATGGCTTTCTGGACGGCAGGATGGGTGAGTTCAATGTGTGAAGAACCTAAGTTTAGCGATCGCGCTTTTATTTCACAATGAGTAGTAGAAAGCGCATTTTGTATTTCCTCCAATAAAGCCGCATTGGAATAGCGTTCATTGGTGCGGACGTCAACGACAAAGCTGCAACGATCAGGAATGACATTGTGTTGTGTGCCTGCCTGAATCATGGTTACGGTCATTTTGACCTGACCGAGCCATTCGGACGTCTTCTCAAATTGATGGGAACGAAACCACTCGATGATGGGAATTGCTTTGTAAATGGCATTATCGCCAACGGCATGAGCGGCATGTCCTGATTGACCAAAGACGGTACAATCGAGCACTAAAAGTCCTTTTTCGGCTACGGCAGCTTGCATTTCGGTCGGCTCTCCCACAATGGCAAAATCGATGGGCGGCATCACGGTCAATAAATCGGCAATGCCATGATCACCTGAGGTTTCTTCTTCGGCTGTGGCGCTGAAAATGAGATTGTAAGGTTGGTTTTTTTCAATCAACGAAAAGTAAGCGTAAAGCAAACTGACTACCGAGGCGCCGGCGTCATTACTGCCCAGTCCGTAAAGGCGATTTCCTTCCAGCTTAGGTTGAAAAGGATTCCGTTGCCATCCGTGATTCGGCTTGACTGTGTCGATGTGTGAATTGAGCAAAATCGTCGGTTTTTTGTCATCAAATCCCGGCGCCAACAGCCATAGATTATTGCCCATTCGGTTGACTTCATAGCCATGGGCTTCAATCCACTTTTCTAAAAAATCGGCCACTTCCTTTTCTTCCCGGCTGAAGGAAGGAATGGAAATCATGTTGGATAATAATTCAATGGGAGAATCTTCTTCAAATGATTTTGGGAAAGGAATGGTCTCAGGTGAGTTCATTGTTTAATCTGTTTCAAAGGGAATGGGACCGATTTGTTTGGGAACCATGGTGAGAATCTGTAATCCGTCAATCATCTCTTTGGATATCACATCGCCTTGTAAAACAGGCGCTTTGACACCTTCGCCCAGCCAGATAGGAGCAATTTCAACGCGTGCTTCATCCCACATGCCGGAACGAATGAAGGAATACAGAAATTGTTCGCCTCCTTCAATGACCACTGAAAGGACGTGGCGCTTGAACAAATCACTCATGATCTGACGGATCACATTGTCGGCAAAAGAGATTGTGACAAATGTCAAGTGATGTTCATTTTCTTTGGGTTGTTCTGTGTACACAATGGTCGGAACAGAATGATCAAATAAATGATAATCAGTCGGTATGCGCAATTTACGATCGACGACGATGCGCAACGGATGTTTTCCAACCCATTGATGGGCTGTGAGTTTTGGATTGTCCTTCACGGCCGTTGTCGTCCCAACCATGATGGCTGTCTCTTCGGTGCGTGTTTTGTGAACTAAGAGTTTGGTAAAATCGGAAGAAAGCTGAACCGGGGAAGTCTGACAATTGGCGGCTCTGAGCCGGTCAATAAATCCGTCGGCGCTTTGGGCCCATTTGAGCAATACGTAAGGACGCCGATAGCGTTGATAGACAAAGAAACGGCGGTTTAGCCATTCTCCTTCTTGTTCCAGTACGCCTGTCACCACATCAATGCCAGCTTCACGCATCATTTTTATGCCACGTCCGGCCACTTTCGGATTGGGATCAATGTTGGAGATCACTACGCGGGGAATTTTCTTCTCAATAATCAAGGCAGCACACGGAGGCGTGTGTCCAAAATGCGAACATGGTTCAAGATTCACATATAGCGTCGATTGAGAGAGCAACTCCGGATGGCGAACACTTTCGATGGCATTCACTTCGGCGTGTGCAAAACCGTAGCGACGATGATAACCTTCTCCTATGATTTGATCTTGATGCACGATGACCGATCCGACCATCGGATTGGGAGCTACTCTGCCCATGCCGTTTTTAGCCAATTGCAAACAGCGTTGCATGTATTGTTCATCGTTCATTGCAATATCATTCAAAAAGGTTATGCATCTGACAAGCCATTTTAACGATTATCCGTTTTTGTCCGCTTCAGATATAATCACGGGCTTGATTATCGTTTGTTGTAACGATTCATGGTTATTTGTATCCCCGCCAAACAAAAACTTTCGATCATTTCCATTGCCTGAGAGATGGACGGTTGAAGTGCTTCCCATTCTTTCCCGCTCCAGGTGCCTAATACGTACGAAATTTGTGCGCCTCGCGGAAAATCATTGCCGATGCCAACTCGTAAGCGAGCATATTGTGAAGTGCCTAACACCGATTGAATATGCTTTAATCCGTTGTGTCCTGCGTCGCTTCCTTGAGGTCGAAGACGAAGTGTTCCCAAGGGTAATGCTAAATCGTCTACAACTACCAACAGATTTTCAATAGGAATGTTTTCCTGGTTGAGCCAATATCGAACTGCATTGCCACTTAAATTCATGAATGTGGATGGTTTAAGCAGCATGATTTTTTGACCTTTCAACGAATATTCTGCCACACTTCCATAACGACGATCAGCAAAAACAACATTGGACGCTTTTGCTAAAGCGTCCAATATAGTAAACCCAATGTTATGACGTGTATTCTGATATTCTTCGCCAATATTTCCAAGTCCTGTTATTAAAAACTTCACCAGAAAAAAGGATTTTAGTAAAAAATGATATCCCTATTTTTTAGTTGCACGAGTGGCGTTCACTGTGGCAACAATCGCTGTTTTGGGTGTAGTGAGCGTTAAATTGGGGAACGATAGTTCTTCTACCTTAATGGTTTTTCCTAAACCTAAATTATCTACGTTGATAATCAGTCGTTCCGGAATGTGCTGAACAAATCCTTTGACTTTGAGTGTGCGTAAATTTTGCTGTAATTTTCCGCCGGCTTTAACCCCTTCAGCTAATCCTTCCAGTCGAACCGGCACTGCCATTTCAATCGGTTTTTCGGACGATACTTCGTAAAAATCAATGTGGAGAGGTTTGTCAGTAACAGGATGGAATTGAAGTTCTTTCATCACTGCCTGATGTTTGATTCCGTTAATGGTCAGTTCAATCAAAAAGATGTCCGGTGTATAGATTAATTTACGTACATCGCCTTCAATGACTTGAAAATGAATGTTTTCTTTTCCACCGTACAGCACGCAAGGAATGTTTTTGCTGTTTCGAACTGCATGCGTAGCTTTTTTCCCTACTTCTTGGCGGATGGTTCCGCTTAATTGATACGTTTTCATTGTTAAAATAGTTTGTGTTACTCAAAATTAAAGCTGCTGATAGTAAAAGCATTCCTGCTAAATTTCCCATCACACGATCCTTTTTCTTAAAGGAGGTGCAAAGATAAGCATTTTTTTCGGCAAAATGATTGCCGTCATCTTTCCATCGTTTCTTTTATTTCGTCTTGAATGATGAAAGGAAGGGATAGCACCGATTTCAACCGGCCTGAAAAAATCATAAAAATCAGTGAATGAATAATATAGTAAAATAAGACGGCAAAAGAAAACTTGTTGTTGAGTTGGATTTTGGCAGCGTTCATTCCGTTGGCATTTCATCCGGATCAAAAGGATGTTTCTCGATCAATGAATATCCGTTTTCTTTTAATATGTTAGCAGTCAGCTCATCATTGTTGGTTTTGACAATGACGGCGGCATCGCCGTTGTGGGCAAATGCATAAAGATATTCAATGTCAATGGTCGTTTTGTCTAAGTGTTGCAACGCATCGTATAATTTGCCGGGTTGATTGGGAATGATAAATCCAACCACATTGGTGGAGTGCACTACAAAATGTTCTTCTTTCAATGCTTTTAACGCAGTATTGTGTTGATCGACAATCATTCGTAAGATGCCAAAATCTTCAGAATCGGCAATGCTGAATGCTGTAATATTGATGCCATGCTTTGAAAGCGTCTGCGTGACTTCTGTCAAACGTCCTGCTTTGTTTTCCAGAAAAAGTGAAAGTTGTTGCAAAAACATACGAGGTGTGTGTTAAGGGTTAGTGAAAACGGTTGTCAATGACGTGTTTCGATTTTCCTTCGGTGCGTTCGATGGTTCTGGGTTCTACCAGCCTGATTTTGGCGCTGATGCCCAATGTGCTTTCTATGGCTGTTTTTATTTTATGACTTAATGATTCCAGTTGTCTGATTTCATCGGAAAAAAAGGATTCATTGACTTCTACTAAAATTTCAAGCACATCCAGGTTATTGACTCTGTCAACAATCAACTGATAATGAGGTTCTGTTTCGCTTATCTCCAAGAGCACTGATTCGATTTGAGAAGGAAACACATTGACGCCCCGAATGATCAACATGTCGTCTGTTCTTCCCATCAACTTGTGCAGCCTGGCTGTCGTTCTGCCGCAAGCGCATTTTTGTGTGGTCATCGAAGTCAGATCACGCGTTCGATAACGTAACAAGGGCATGCCTTCTTTGGTGACAGTGGTGATGACCAACTCCCCAATTTCTCCTTCTGCCACAGGTTGAAGTGTCAAGGGATCAATGATTTCAGGAATGAAATGATCCTCAAATACATGCAGTCCTTTCTGATGTTCGCATTCCATGGCAACTCCTGGACCGATAATTTCAGTGAGCCCATAAATGTCCAACGCCTTCAGGTGCAATTTCTGCTCTATTTCTTTTCGCATCTCTTCCGTCCAAGGTTCAGCTCCGAAAATGCCTCGACGTAATTTGAGCTCTTCAGGATTCATGCCAATTTCTTTCATGGTGTCAGCCAGATAAAGCGCATACGAGGGTGTACAGGCCAACACGGTTGATCCGAAGTCATGCATGATTTGCAATTGCTTTTTGGTGTTACCTCCTGAAGCCGGAATCACCGTGGCTCCAATTTTTTGCGCTCCTTGATGAATGCCTAATCCACCGGTAAACAATCCGTATCCGTAAGAAACATGAACAATGTCGTTGTGATCAACTCCGGCAGCATATAGACTACGGGCAACCACTTCTGACCAAATTTCAATGTCGCGGCGAGTATAACCTCCGACGGTCGGTTTTCCGGTAGTGCCACTGGATGCATGAAGCCTGATGATTTCGCGTTGCGACACGGCAAAAAGTCCGAAAGGATAATTGTCCCGTAAATCTTGTTTGGTGGTTAAGGGCAATTCCTTTAATTGGTCGATCGAGTGAATGTCGTTTGGTTCAATGCCTTGTTCCTGAAATTTCTTTCGATAAAAAGGAACATTGTAGTACAAACGACTGACCATTTCGTGAAGGCGTTGGTTTTGCAACTCAACCAACGATGACCGTTCCATGCACTCGGCGTGTTCATTCCAAATCATGATGTGCAAAAATGAAATTCATGACACGACGTCCTTTTTTGGATCAACATCAGGATCGTCAAACGAACAATCGGCATGAGCGTAAAATTAAAAAAACGAAGAAAATTCTCTTTTTAAGTTGAAAATACGATTTATATCAGGGTTCAAAATTACACATTTATTTTAATTTGCCAATGCAACCGTTTTTTCTCTTTGGTCGGATTCAGATCCGAAGTTGCGATGGCAGTGTGGCGGATGGTTGAGAAATGAATGAGAATAAAAATTGATAATATGCAGATAAATAGGTATTTATCTTTCTTTTGAATACTGATTTTCCTTTTCAGGGCTTCTTCTAAGTGCTTTTTTTGACACGAATGAGGGTCTTTCGGACTTCTTATTGATTTGGCTCCTAACAGAACCTATCCTATCAATAGGCAGTGCAAAATGAATATATTCTCTTTGAGATAAATAGGTAAAGTATTTATAAACAAGAAGATAAAGGTGATGGTTTTGTTTTTAGAGTTACATTAAGAATATTTAAACATCTGCCTTTTATAAAAATGAATTCTACCACTTGATTTCTTAAAAACAAGGTGTAATTTTGCATCGTCTAATTAAAACTTTATCCGTTATGAAAAAACAAGTTGTAACTGTAATGGTCGCTGTAGCAATGTTAGTATCTGCATCAGCAATGGCTCAAGGAGCTAAAAAAGAAGTAAAGAAAGAAGCTAAAGCTAAAACCGAACAAGTAGCTAAAAAAGAAGTAAAGAAAGAAGCTGCCAAAGCTGAAGCTAAAAAAGATGAAATGAAAGGTGAAGCCAAAAAAGTAGAAAAGAAAGCTACTCCGGCAAAAAAAGAAGTTAAAAAAGAAGTTAAAAAAGCAGAGAAAAAAGCAGACATGAAATAAGAACTGCTTTAAGCTTTTTCTTTTTTAGAACGCCGCAATTTTGCGGCGTTCTTTGTTTGCGGATTGTTCCAACTGCATGAGTCATCAAAGGGACAGTGGTTCAGATAGTAGCCATTTTCCTTTGCATCAGACATTTGCAGGCAGAAAGTCCGATCAATAATCAACTTTTTCCCTCAATCAATGGAATGGGATCTGCTTTTCATTCAATAAGATAGTTCAAAGATGATCCAATCGATCCATGATGCTGACATTGGTCACATTCACTTTAAGGTTCATGCGCAGTCACGACGGATCATCATTCGCATGTTGAATGATGGCATTCAGGTGACGCTGCCGGATGTTCGTTTTTATGATCATGCTTTACAAATGATCGAAGCGAATCGTGGAGCGATCATTGAAAAAAGGCGTGCCGGGGTGCATCATCCTTCGTTCCCGATTGACGAAGCTCATCCGTTGAAAACCTTTACTTTTGACGTTTCCGTGATAGCAGCCGACAGAACGAATCTCTTCTTTCAATTGCGAAACGGCCTTTTGAAAGTAGAATATCCGAAACAGGTCTCCATTCACGACCATGATCTTCAGAAAAAGATCCAAGCAGGGATTGTCTATTTTATGCGTCAAGATGCCAAAAGAGTGCTGCCAGTCAGAATGCAGGAATGGTCGTCAAAAACGGGGCTTGTTTATAAATCGCTTAAAATCCAATCGAGTACTTCTCGTTGGGGAAGCTGTTCTTCAACCAACAGTATCAATCTTTCTCTTTTTTTAATGCTTCTTCCCGAGCGATTGATCGACTATGTTATTGTGCATGAATTGTGTCATACGATAGAACACAATCACAGCGTGCGTTTCTGGGCGCAGGTGGCGTCTATTTTGCCTGCTTACAAGGAACTTCGACAAGAATTAAAAAAACATCCATTGTCGATGTGGGCTAAAACCGCCTATTGATAAATTCCCAATTTGTTCAGTTCGGCTGCATAGCGCGCCGAATTTCTTTTTTGTTCTGCCCAAGTGGTTGCAAAATAATGTTCTCCATTGAGCGTTTCTTTGGCGCACATGTACAGATAGTTGTTTGGTGTGTAGTTGAGGACGGCATCAATACTTTCAATGCTTGGAATGCGAATCGGTCCGGGCGGCAATCCTTTATGATGATAGGTGTTGTAGGGTGATTTTACTTGCAGATCCTTTCCGGTGATGCGCTGAAGAGAGAAATTCTGAAGTGCAAATTTGACGGTGGGGCATGACTGTAACGGCATGCCTTTGCGTAAGCGATTGATATAGAGCCCTGCAATGATGGGTTTATCTTGAACGCGATTGGTTTCTTCTTCCACAATCGAGGCTAATGTAATCACTTCCACCGGCGTTAAGTGTTCGGCTTTTGCTTTTGCCAGTCGTTCCTGATCCCAAAAGGTGGTGTATTCATGTTTCATTCGTTTCATCAGTTGCATCATGGAAACATCCCACAAGATGTCGTAGGTGTTTGGAATAAACATGGCGACCACAGTTTCGGGAGTAAAACCAAACTGATGATCAAAAGCGGGATTGTCAAGATGCTGAATGATGGTTAAGGAATCCAGCATGAGTTGTTGAGCTAAGCGTCCGGCTAATTGCTCTTTGGTACGTAAGTTGTTAAATGTCAAATGAACAGGACTCTGAATTCGCTTGCTCAAATGGTACAGCAACGATTCGTTGTCCATCCCGTCGGTGATGATGTAACGTCCGGGGCGTACCTTTTTGTCGTAACCAATCAGGGTAGCTGCTTCGATAAATGAATGCATGCTTTTTACGGTGGTCTTTTTTTTCAACTGATTGACAACATCCGTAAAGGTGTCGCCGGGACGAATATATAAATAGACGGCTTCATGGTTGGGCGTGTAAAAATTAGCATGAAAATAGTTGTACAGTTGATAGCCGGTCACAACCAACAACAACGTTATTATCAGACGAACGATCCACTTGTTGCGTCCGGATTTTTTTTGAGTTTTTTGTCTCATAGGGTTCTTTTAATTGCTTGCATTAAGGATGAATGCCACTCGCCGAATGATCATTTGTTTGATCATAAGCTGTTTTGTGGTTCGTTACAAAGAGCTTGCAAAATTAATCATTGGTTTGTGCAATATTTGGTAAGATAATTTGAAAAACTCAAAATAAATTCTTAATTTTGCAACGCATTTTTGCAATGGCTTGTTTCAAGCCTTTTTGCATCAGGTGAGGTGGGTGAGCGGCTTAAACCAACAGTTTGCTAAACTGTCGTACGGGTAACCGTACCGGGGGTTCGAATCCCCCCCTCACCGCAAATAGAATGATAATCACTGTGTGGAAATGCTCAAAAGAGATGAATAGGCTGCAAAAGCCAATTCGTCTTTTTTTTTGACTTGGCATGGCGATCCGATTTTTCAAAAAAACAAACGCGCTGTTCGGTCGGATTTTGTTACCAAAAAAGTTGAAAGGATGTTGAAGGGGAGATTATTCATCAGAAAATTGCATCAACATCCGACGGTAAACGTTAAAAACGGCAGCTTTGGAAACAAATCCGACGTATTTACCATTATCAATCACAGGGAGATTCCATGCCCCTGTTTTTTCAAAGACTTTCATGACTTCTTCCATGGAATCATTGATCGAAAGGACTGCGGGAGGAGAAATCATCAATTCGCGCATGCGGAATCGTTGGTATAAGTCATTTCGAAACATGATGTTGCGCACTTCATCCAACGTAATGATGCCCAGCAATTTTTGGTCGGAATCGACTACCGGGAAAATGTTACGACTTGATTTTGAAATCACATTGACTAAGTCGCCCAACATGTCGTCGGGATGAACCACGTCAAGATTTGTTTCAATGACTTGTTGCATTTTCATAAAACTCAGCACAGCACGGTCTTTGTTGTGAGTCATCAGTTCACCCGTTTTTGCCAAACGCATGGCATAAATGCTGTGTGTTTCAAACAAATTCATGGTGAGATATGCCACAGTGGAAGTGATCATCAGTGACATGAACAGTTCATATCCGCCCGTTACTTCGGCAATTAAGAAAATGGCTGTTAATGGAGCATACATGACGCCTGACATGACGCCGGCCATGCCGACAAATGCAAAATTTTTCAATGGGATATTCATTCCAAGGAAGAAATTCATGGCATACGCCAAGACATAGCCTGTGACTCCACCGACAAACAAACTGGGAGCAAACAATCCGCCTACGCCGCCGGCGCCATTGGTAGCAGATGTGGCAATGACCTTAAACAATACGATCATGCTAAGATAGATGACGATGGCGATGCCTTCATTGCGAAAGGGATAAAATAGACTTCGATTAAACAAGGCATCGGGAGAACTTCCGGAGAGTAAAGCGCTGATGGTTGAATATCCTTCTCCGTAAAGCGGTGGGAAAAGGAAAATCAATGAACTGAGGATAATCCCTCCAACGATCAGTTTTTTCCATGTCTTGTTCAATTTGCCAAAGAGCCTTTCCATGCGATAGGTCATACGGGTAAAATAGAGCGAAACAAAGCCACACACGATCCCTAAAAAGATCAACGAAGGAATTCGTTCAATCGTGAAAGGCGCAAAATGAGAGAATTGAAACATGAATTGTTGTCCCATCAGCAAATAGGTCACTGTGGCAGCCGTAACCGATGAGATGACCAATGGAATGACAGAAGCCATGGTCATGTCGAGCATCAACACTTCCAACGTGAACAAAACACCGGTAATGGGCGCTCTGAAAATGCCGCTGATTGCTCCTGCCGCACCACAACCTACCATCAACATCAAGGTCTTTTGGCTCATTTTAAAATATTTCCCCAAATTGGAGCCAATGGCAGAACCCGTGAGAACAACCGGCGCTTCAGCTCCTACAGAACCGCCAAAGCCGATGGTGATGGCACCACCAACTATGGAAGTCCATGTGTTGTGCAGTTTAATGATTGCTTTGCGCTGCGAAATGGCAAAAAGGATTCGAGTGACGCCATGACTAATGTCGTCACGAACAATTCGACGGACAAACCATCCCGACAAGGCAACGCCAATGATAGGCAAAACGAGATACCAATAGTTCGCTTTTTCCAGTGAAAAATGTTCGGTGAGCAGGTTTTCAATGAGGTGAATCAATGCCTTCAGCACAAAAGCTGACAGACCGGCAAGAATGCCAACTACTAAACTGAGTATCAATACAAAATGACGTTCCTTGATGTGTTCTTCCCTCCAATGAATGAGCTGCAGGTGTTGTTTACTGCCTAACACCATTTTGGGAAATTGGATGAAGGAAGAGATTTTGAATTGTTTCATGCGATTAAATTATTTTTAACGCGAAGGTTGTATGGAACTCGCCTACAACCCATTCATTTGATCATACGTTGTTTCATCCTGTCAAGAAAGGGACTGATTTTCATTGGCTTTTACTAAAATGTTTTGGTACGGATAAGGAATTTCAATCTTTTCCTGATCAAAACGTTCTTTGATGGATTTCAACAAATCGCATTTCAACACAAACGCATTTCCGCTGCTGCTTGCCCATGCCCAAACGCGTAAATTGACAGAAGATTCTCCCAACGCTGTCACGCGTATGACGACTTGGGGAATTCCTTTGGCTTTGTCGTCGTCGGTACGTTTGTCAATCAACAAAGGATGCTTTAAGGCTTCTTCACGAATGCACTCCATGGCTCGATCTATATTTTCGTTGTATCCGATCCCGATGTCAAAGATGGCGCAAATGGGTTGATCGGCAAAATTGGCGTTGACCAGTGTTGATGAACTGATGGTGGCGTTTGGAATGATAACGCTTTTGTTTTCGGGGTTTTTCAACACGGTATGTCTCAGGGTGATATCGTCCACCGCACCTTGATTTCCATCGGTTAAGACAATATAATCACCCACTCGAAACGGTTTGAAGATAATGATGAAAATGCCGCTAATGATATTGCTGAAGGTTTGTTGTGCGGCAAATCCGATGGCGGCTGTTAAAATGGCTGCTCCCGCTAGCATGGCCGATCCGACTCGTTTCAGTTCCGGTATTTTATTGAAAAGAATGATGGCGGCAATGATCACTAGCGTGAAATTGATGGTATTGCGCAAAAAAGTGTAGTTGGTTGGATCCATCTTCATGGTTTGAGCTGCTTTGTGAAAGGCTCTTTTGAGGATGTAAGAGGATAGTTTTACCAATAAGAAGGTGCCGATAATGGAACTTCCGATCCAGATCATTTCTTCAATAAATCCCATGGATGTATGTGTCATTTTGTGGCGAATTGTTGAATTGTTGTTGCTAATTTACCGTAAACTTGTTGGCCTTGATTGGATGCCATTTGCCAAATCGTTTTAATGCTGTAATTTTGACATTCAAAAATAGCATAAAAAAATGGATCCGATTGCTTTAATTCAAAAATATTATGATTTTCATTCGCCTGCTTATGCTATCTTATTGGAACATAGCCAGGCGGTTACTCAAAAAGCCCTGTTCATTGCGCGTGCTCATCCTGAATGGAAACCCGATCTTTTGTTTATTGAAGAAGCCGGCATGTTGCATGATATCGGGATTTTTATGACCAATGCGCCTTCCATTGGTTGTTTTGGAACGCATCAGTACATTGAGCATGGCTATCTTGGTGCTGATTTGTTGCGAAATGAAGGATTTCCGCGTCATGCGTTGGTCTGTGAGCGTCACACCGGCGTTGGTCTTTCAAAAACGGAAATCATTGAAAAACAATTGCCTTTGCCACATCGCGACATGATGCCTGTCAGCCTTGAAGAACAAATCATCTGCTTTGCTGATAAATTCTTTTCCAAATCAAGTCCGGGAATTGAATTGCCCCTCGATGTCGTGCGCCGTTCTCTGTCAAAATTTGGAGATAATGTGGTGAATCGTTTTGATGAGTGGACTGCCTTGTTTCTTGGCCCGAATGTTGGTGAACTGATAAGCGAATCCAAAGCTGAATAATTCTTTAAATTGCCATGGATTTGGATAAACGCCTTTGGTGGCTAAGGAACTGTTGTCGAATCGGGGATGAATGTCAAAACGCAAGGAAAGGAAACGATTGAGGGTTACATTGGCAATGGTTTCCCAGTCCAGCTCCATGGTGTGATAGTCTGTAAAATAGGACAACCGACTGTTAATGGAAATGTTATTGGTAAGTTGTTTGTTGTATTCCAATAAAAAGGAACTCCCGAATTCGTGCAGGCTGTTATGACCGGGCTGAATGCCATAGAGCGCCAGATTAAAATTGGAAGTATCGGCCACATGGATGTAGCGATATGAAATGGGAGTCACCAAAAACGAAAATTGTTGTTTGTATTTGTAGTTCATCCCAAGTCCTACATCGATTCGATAGGGCGAAAAGAAACCGTTCATTTTCGTAACGGAATTGAGTCCTGCAAAAGAGGTGAGCGAATAGGTGGTAAATTGACCGGAAAGCGTATAAAACCAGTTGTTGTAAGCTTTTACTCCAAGTTTACTTGCAAGCCTGATGAGGTTGTCGGTGACCGAATAGCCCCGAATGGTATCTGATATTTCACTTTGAATTCCCATGCGGAAAGTGAAATTATTGTCAAACTGTACATTTTTCTGATCATCGTAGTTTGCGTCAGCATTGACGATGAACAAGCCGGCCACGTTCTTCTGTCCGCCTTGATACCAATTGGACGAGGTGAAGTTTTGCGTTACTTGCGCCAAGACACTGCCACTTGTTGTCCATGGTGATTTAATTAATTTTGCCACCTTCATCTCTTCCGGGTACCGCCATTCATATTGTCGTTGTAAGGCTAATTTTTCCCGTTCGGGCATTTTCATTTTGCGATAGGCAAATTGTTCCGGGTTTGGAAGTGATTGGATATCATACTTATAATATAAAATATTGGTGAGAGCCAGTTGTGTTTTCTCCCAATTTCGCAGACTGTCCACGTAGTTGGCCGCAAAAAATGACGGGTGAAAATAATCGGCAATGGGTTTCCCGTAGGAGAGATAATTCTTTTCCATTTGAGCAATGACGGGCGCCGGTTTCGGATGGAAGTGAACTTTTAATCCCGTAAATACTAAGTCGGTAAAAAAAGGATTTCCCGTGAAAAAAGATCGATCGGGAAGAATGCTGTAATTGATTTGATTCACCGTGTCAATGGACGGTTGGGTGTTTTGATCAAGCAGATCGAGTGCCATGGAATCGACGTTGACTTTCAGCTGATTTTGAAATGAGATGTGGTTCAACTTGACGGTGTCTTGTTGAGAAAAACAAGGAAAAACAAACAAAATTGAAAATAAGGTTGTCCAAACTGCTTTCATTGTTGTTTTTTTTAAGCGATCTAAAACGATTCAAAGCGTTGCCTGTTTGCTTCCATCCTAATCAATTCCCGTTGGTTGATTGATGGTCAGCCTTTCAACGGATGGATTTCGGCCGCTTCCCAGATGATCTCTTGTGGTGAACGGATGTTTTTTGTATCCATGGAGATCTGCCAAGCCTGAATGAGCGTCCATCCGTTTTTTAAGTTAATCGAACGGGCAAAAATAACCATTTTAAATTAGAAAATTCTTTGCATTTTACAAAACAATGTTGGCAACGTGATTTTTAAAAGCATTTAGCATTTCACGGTGCAGGCTGCAAGGCATGCCAATGTTCGGTATGCGACACATCCCAGCGTTTCCTCTTTCACGATGGACAAACGTTTTCTGTCATGCCGTCGCGAAGTTGATTTTCATGAATCATGGATGATTGCACTTGATTATTTCTTTCGTTCGTACGAATAAAGAATTTTTCCGTTTTGATTGATGAAATAAATCGAAAAATGGTCATGGGTGACCGAACAAAGAGTGAAGCCGGTTGCTTTTTTCCAATATTTGGTGTAAAACCACGGAGTGGCTGTTCTCGATTTCCATGCCGAGCCGGTGGTGATGTAGTCGATGTCGCCTACGCGGTTGTGCTGAAAAGTGTGAATATGTCCTGAAAAATAGAAGTCAACATGATATTTTTTGAGTATCGGATTCAATTCTTTCACCAATTCTTCGGTGTTTCCAGGGAAGAATCCCGAATTGTAAATCGGATGATGTGCCACGACAATTTTCCATCTCTCGTGCGAATGAGCCAGTACGCTGTCAGCCCAATGAAGCTGAAGGGCGGTATTTTGTTTGTCAAATCCCGATTCGACAGGAAATTTATGCGCATAGCTTTTTAAAAAGGGAGAAGAGTCCATGATCACTACCCGTAACGAGGTGGAGTCATTGATTTTTTTTACAAAGGTAAAGTAACGTGCCGGCATCACCCAGTTTGTGTCTATTTGATGATATTCAATTTGAGCATCAGGATTTCCCGCGTAGTCATGATTTCCGAGGGCAACGTACCATTTTAGCTTTGCAATGGGACCGTGATTGAAAAAAGGCACAAAATTCCATTGCCAAGCGGTATCGTGAATGGTCATGGGGGCAGCATTGTGAAAATTATCACCACATGAGATGATGAAACGGGGATCCACCAAAGGCGCATAATGATTCATTTGTGCTGCTACTTCGGGTTTTGCTCCGGCTGTTTTGACCGAGCCAAAATCGGCAATGATATAAAAATTATAGGCAGAAGGCGAGGGAAGAGGTAAATTTTCGGAGCGATTGCATGACAAGAAAGCAACGATGGCGAATGTCGATAATAACGTTGCGGCGATGGTTCTTAAATGATTTTTTTGCATGGCGAAATGAAATGGAGGAATTTATTTTCAAACAAAGATACAATCATTCCGAGAGAGTTCATTCGTGGGGCAACAATTTTCTTTTTGATTTGCACCTAATTAGTGCGGGCTACTGTGCTGAACGATCCATCATTAATTTGACTATTTTTGTGGTCGCCAACTGCATGTACCTTTTATGACTTCTCATCGGATCTCATTGCAGGGAAATGGATGGAAATGGGTCATCTCATGCTGATCACTAAAAGTTTGTTCAATGCATTTCGACAAGAATGAACGCATCCTCATCGCTCCATTAAATTGGGGTTTAGGACATGCTTCCCGCTGTATTCCACTGATTAGAAAATATCACGAAGAAGGCCATTCTGTTTTTTTGGCTGCCAATGGAGAGGCGTTTCATTTGTTGTCAAGCACCTTTCCACATCTCTCTTTTGTTGATTTACCCGAATGGACTATTCGTTATTCACGCTCTTCGTCACAAATTGTTGCCATGCTGTGGCAATTTCCGTTTTATGTGGTTCATGCTGTTTGGGAACATCGGCGATTGAAGAAAATCATTCGTCAACATGATATCACCGTGGTCATTTCGGACAATCGATTCTCCCTTTGGAACAGACGGGTGAAATCCATTTACATCACGCATCAATTGATGATTAAGATGCCGCCGGCAATGGCCTTTCTTGAATATTGGGTTTGGAAAATGCATCGTCGGATTATCTTGAAGTACGATGAATGTTGGATTCCCGACACGCCAGGGGACGATAATCTTTCAGGTGATTTGTCGCATCAGTATGTTTTGCCTTCCAATGCCCGTTTTATCGGCTGGTTGTCGCGTTTTCCGGTGCCAAGTTCGTTTCAACCTTCTAAGCATTATCAATGGCTGTGTTTGGTGTCGGGACCCGAACCTTGGCGAACGTTGTTTGAACAAGCGCTCATCAAACGCTTCAGCAAGGGGAAGGAGCCGGTGTTGCTAATTCGAGGTAAGCCATCTGCCAATGGAGCGTTGGATCATGTCGGTGCGGTGGATCTGTTGCCTCATTGTCCCGATGATGTGTTGCAACAATATATTTTGGACACGCCTTTTATTATTTGCCGTTCCGGATATAGCACGTTGATGGATTTGACCATTTTAGGCAAAGAAAACGTGGAATTAGTTCCGACACCGGGACAAACAGAGCAGCACTATTTGCTGAAGCGCTATTATGCCCGACAAAAATAGTTTTACTATCTTTGCGCCGAGCTTTCAAGTCAAGGGCTACCGGAGGAGTCGCTTTGTGTGTCGCCTGTGTGTTCAGACGATTTTTTTTTCAGCAAACCATTGATTTTTCTTCTTTTCATTCACAATGCAATCATCATGGAACGATCCATTTATGCGCTGTTTACGGAAGCGATGCATCAAAAAAGAAAATTGTTTCTTGTGCTGATGGATCCTGATCATTTTCATCAGGAAAGCGACTTGGTTTCTTTCCTCGTTTATATCAATCGTGCAAAACCGGATCTGGTTCTTCTGGGAGGAAGTCTTACGGCTAACGGAACAGAGGGATTGTTGCGGCGGTTCAAAAGCAGTTGTTCCATTCCCATTGTCCTTTTTCCGGGCAATACCTTTCAGTTTACACCCGAAGCCGATGCTCTTTTGTTGTTGTCGTTGATTTCGGGAAGAAATCCCGATTTGTTGATCGGACAACACGTTGTTTTTGCTCAAGCATTGAAACAATCGGGCATAGAGGCCATTTCCACCGGATATTTGCTCATCGAAAGTGGACAAACCACCGCGGTGGAGTATATCAGCAATACCCGTCCCATCCCTCGAACAAAGCCCGAGATAGCAGCAGCTACCGCTTTGGCAGGAACGTTCATCGGGAATAAGCTGATTTACCTCGAAGCGGGAAGCGGTGCCGAGATGCCGGTGCCTTCTGCCATGATTGCCAAAGTGAAACAAACCATTGATGTCCCGTTGATTGTAGGCGGAGGCATTCGAACAAAAACGGACGTGACCAATGCTCTTTTGGCTGGTGCTGATGCCATTGTGGTGGGGAACATTTTTGAAAGCTATCCTGAATGGATCGAACCGTTTGTGAAATTAACGCATGATTTCAGAATGGAATAATGACTTGAATAATAATTATATAATAGTTTTCATGAAAGATTTTGCCATAAAAAGCAAGATTCTCTTTGGCAGAATATAAAAAAAGCATTACCTTTGCAACGCTTTTGCAAAAAAAAATGATTCAGTAGCTCAGCTGGTAGAGCACATCCCTTTTAAGGATGGGGTCCTGGGTTCGAATCCCAGCTGGATCACAACAAAAAAACGCTCATTACTTCTCTGATGTAGTTAGCGTTTTTTTGTTTTCCTCTGTCCCATCTGATGGTTGATGATTTTCTGTCACTCGATTTCAGAACTATCCAATTTTGCCGGATTAACTGATTACTGACTCCTTAATTCCTTAGGATTGGCGGATTGAATAACGGAAGATGAACTTCTTAAATGGACAATTGACAATGGACAATTGACAATGAAACAGCATATTAGCAGATTTCTGATCCCTTAAAACTTTCAGCCTTAACCCCTTCATCCTGGCAGTTCCCTAATGTCATTGGGGCGTTGCCCCAAACCCCACCTCCTTTTTTGTCTTGACACAAAAAAGGAGGCAAAAAAGGTCAAGACGGCGCCCGTTTCGCTCGAAAAATTGTCGTTCGTAAGGCTCAAATCGTCCAACTTGTTGAAGTTCGATGATACTTTTATTAAGGTGAAAGGGCATGACACGAACTTCAACTTCGAACAGGGACGATTTTTAACCGCCTTCCTCGCTTATTTTTCGGCTCACCGGCCGAAGTCGAATGACGAGGAATTCATAAGAAATGATCAATGAATCGATTTTTTCACGGCTTCAACAGTGGACAATTGACAATTGACAGCAGATTACTATTGCCTATTGCCTATCGTGG
>Ga0078972_1001377_pt2 | contig 68337 bp, 54 predicted proteins | sample YelNatPaOPGAMG01_FD_67568 | JGI IMG/M metagenome (GOLD analysis project Ga0078972, IMG submission 67568) | Hot spring thermophilic microbial communities from Obsidian Pool, Yellowstone National Park, USA - OP-RAMG-01 (SPADES assembly) (version 2) | ecosystem: Environmental > Aquatic > Thermal... | reverse complement strand
CCTCCTCCCCCGGGTTCTGGAGGCAGAGCCACTCCTCGAACCCCTCCCTGGTGGTCCCCTCGGCGAAGTACCAGTCCTCCCGCGGGGAGCCGGCCCCCAGGACGCAGTGGCCGCCGGACCAGCGCCCGCGGTAGAGGAAGTACATGGGGCGCTCGGCCACGATGGGGGAAGCGGCGTGGACGTGCACGGAGAGGTCCCGGCCCGGCCCCAGGAGGTGGTTGACGTTCAGGGTGGTGCGGGAGTGGGGCGGGAGGGCGGCCTGCAGGGGGATGACCTCCCCCTCCCCGGTGTGGAAGGTGAGGGTGCAGGGGACCTCCTCCTCCCCCGGGTTCTGGAGGCAGAGCCACTCCTCGAACCCCTCCCTGGTGGTCCCCTCGGCGAAGTACCAGTCCTCCCGCGGGGAGCCGGCCCCCAGGACGCAGTGGCCGCCGGACCATTCCAGGCCTTCGCTCAGGTCCCAGCGGTGTACAGTCATGCGCGCGGGGTCGGCGGTCACGTCGTGACCGCCGGCGGCCAGCACGGCGGCCGTGGAATCCAGCATGATCCGGAAGGCGTTGTAGGGGTACCCGGTATTGGGGGTCCCGTCGTGGTAGGGGTTGGTGTTCTCGGTGAAGGGCGTATCGGGGTCGTGCCTGCCGTACCCGCTCACCGGGTAGAGGACGTGCTTGGCGGCGTACCAGTCCAGGGCCACCGGGTCGGTGCTTGCCAGGAGGATATCGGTGCGCACCGCCTTGGAATAGGGGGCGTCCGGGCCGTCGGGATGGGCCGGGCTCACCCATATGGCGTCGATGATGTTCAGGTCGGGAAAGATGACCTGGTTCATGATCCGGCCCATGAAACCCCGGTAGAGGAGGTCGTGATGTACGTTGCTGGTCATGTGGATGCTGGGAACCCCCATGAAATTCTTCAACGAGGCGGTGACGCCGGCCAGGTGATGGGATTTGAGCACCGGCACGTTGATGAGCTTGACCCGGCTCTTGTCGTACCCGCTTCCCGTCCATATACCCAGGCGCAGGGAGACGCAGGTCCCTCTCCCGGTGATGAACTTGGGATAGGAGACGTTGTCGCCCAGGATAACGTATCCCTGCCGATAATCGCCGGCCTCGAACTCGTAGACCGCGTTGTCGGTGAAGGACCACCAGCTGGAGGCGGAGACACGGGCGGGATCGCCGAAGGAGTCCACCACCGCCTGAAAGGACTGGTAGATGTTCTCCGCGTTGTTGTAGCGTTGCGTGTAATCCGGCCCTCCCTCACAGTTCTCCACGATGACCACCTCCCCGGTGAAACCGTCGGGATGCTCGAGGATGGCGGTTATAAGCCCCTTCACCAGGTCGGTGTTGGTCATCCCCCTTTGGTCCCAGGCGGCATTGACCTTGATGAGCACCACATCGTTGCGGTCGATGATCCCGTCCGGTCCGGCACCGGGATAATACCTGTCGCTGCGGTAGAAGTTGAGGCCTCCTTCCCACATGAGGCGGACGAGGCCCCGCACCCCGGGATGGTGGGGGTCGGCCGGCGAGGGGACGGGGACGTGATCCACCACGAAGACGTGGTGGGCATCCTCGGCGTCGGCCGCCTGCCAGGCCTCGGGGACCAGGGCGGCGGCGCGGGAGCGGGCCGCCTTCAGGTCCGCGTTCACGTCTTTGACCCCGGCCCTACCGCTCTCTCCCCAATCCGCCAAGGGCAGCCAGAGGAGCAGGGCCACGATTGGAATTATTATCCATTTCCTTGCCGGGAACCTCGCTCCGATGCGGCGGGCCAGGACGGCCCCGCCCAGAGACAGGATCCAGCCGGAGTGCACCATGGCCGCCTGCTGACAGGGGTAACGGAGGCGGGAAGGCTTGCGGCCGCTTCTCAGGATGAGCCACAGGAGGCAGAGCAGGGAAAACAGGGGGTATGCCGCACTTCGCAGCAGGGTCGCGACCTTGCGGGTCCACGCTTCCCGGGAAAAGGTCCCGCCGGTTTGGTCCCCTTTTCGGCCACCCTCACCCCCTCCATGACCGAACCCCCCCTTCCCCCGCCCACCCCGCGCATCCGCCGCGGCGCAACGGCCGCAAGGTAGCCCGTCCCCACCGTCGGGAAGGGAAGCCCGGACGTGGGTGGCCTTTTCCCGGTGGGCAATGGGCGCCTCCGTCCCGCCCTTCTCATCCGCGTCGAGCATCTCCGTCCTCCCGGATCCCACCTCGCACCTATGCCGGGGAGGGCATGCCCACCGCGCGCTGCCCCCGTTGCGCAGCCCTCCCCCGCATTCTCGCCATGCTTCCCAACCCCGAGCCGCTCTCCGGAACCACCGTCCCTCTCCTCCGGAGCTACGGGGACGTACTCCTCCCCGCCCTGCCCGGTTAGTGTCCCAACCCCTGCCCCGGAGAAGATGAGTCAACGGGCTATTCCCCGATCATCTCACCGGTACCCGTTCCCGCCCCCATCCTCTTTAGGGCCCAGTGGGCGGCTTCCCTCACCCCGGGGTCCCCGTCATTCAAGAGGTCCCGGAGCCTGGGCACCGCCTCGGAGACCCCCACTCTCCCCAGCCGCCGGGCGGCTTCCGCCCTCCTGGAGGCGGAGCGCGAACCCAGCTCCCTCAACCTCCTGGCCGCGAACCCGGCCAACCCGTAGAGCTTTTCCACCTTTTCCCTCATGGGACCCTCGGCCTGCTCGCCCATCCTCAGGAGCACCTCCTCCAAGGCTTCGTCCCGATGATTCCGCAGAAGGTCCCGCAACGCCTCCTCCGGGGAGATGCGGGGAAGTGCGGCGTAGAGGATGGTCTCGTAACCGCGCATGGTCTCAAGCATCCTGGCCCGCTGGTATATTCTCACCATGCGCACCAGGAGGTAGATGGAAACGAAGGCCAGCGCGGCCACCATAGCCGACAGGAAGTAGAAGAGAACCTCTCCCATAGGGATATTATATGCCCCATGTGTTCGGGAGGCCCTTGCCGTCCCCCACCGATAGCGGGCTGTCGCTGAGGCGTGGCCCACGCCGAACCCGGATATGCCCTCCTCCGCGGCCCATGCCGCCTCCCCTCCTCCGCGCACCTCGGCCCCCGACCCCGGCCAAACGCAGCGAAGGGATCCCCGGCGGCTCCCGCCATGCGGGAGGGGACATCCGCCTGCCTTCGCGCCATCTAAGCCTCGCGGCCCAGCTCCCGGAAGCATGGGGAACTGGCGAGGTTCGCAAGGCGGCACGGCGAGGTGGGTTGCCCGGGCGGTCTTCCTCCCCTATGATTTTCCTGGCCCACCGGAAGCGAGGTCGCGAAGATGTGCCGCTTGGATCCGTGGACACCGGAGAGCGAGGAGGGGAGCCCTTGATCATTGACGCCCACACCCACCTCTTCCCTCCCCGTGCCAGGGAGAAACCTGCCTCCGTAGGAGAGGAGGAGGCCGTTTTCCGCCTCCTGTTCGCCTCCGGAGCCCAACGCATGGTCTCCCCGCAGGAGATGCTCTCCGAGATGGACGCGGAAGGGGTGGATGCGGCGGTTCTCTGTCCCTTTCCCTGGACCACCCTTCGCGCCTGCGCCGAGAACAACGACTACATCCTGGAGGTCTCCTCCGCATTCCCGGGACGCTTCATACCCTTCGCCGTGACCAACCCCAGGTGGGGACGTAGGGCGGTGGAGGAAGCCAGGCGCTGCCTCCGTGCGGGGGCCAGGGGCATAGGTGAGCTGCACGCCCAGCCCCAGGGGTTCGACCTCCTGGACCATGCACTGTTGTCCCCCCTGCTGGAACTGGCCGCGGAATACGGGGTCCCGGTCATGGTGCACGTCAACGAACCGGTGGGTCACGCCTACCTTGGCAAGGGGCCGGTAACCCCGGAGGTGGCCTACCGTCTGGTCAAAGCCCACCCCAGGGTGGTCTTCATCCTACCCCACTGGGGCGGCGGCCTCCCCTTCTACGAGCTCATGCCCGAGGTGGCGGAGGAATGCCGGAACGTGTATTACGACACCGCCGCCTCACCCTATCTCTACCGACCTTCCATCTATCGCCTGGCGGCGGAGGCCGCGGGAGGCGGGAAGATACTCTTCGCCACCGATTATCCCCTCCTCCCCTACCGGCGCACACTGGCCGACGCCCGATCCGGATTGGAAAACAGCCCTTTCATGGACGCCGTCCTGGGCGGGAACGCCGCCCGCCTTTTCGGCGTCGGAAAACCTTGAACGCGGGACAGGCGGCATGGAAGGCAAGGGCCGCCCAGGGAAAGTGGATCCCATGCGGGGCTCGGCCGGCGCCATATTCGGCGCGGAAGAAGGACCGGGGTGAGGATATCGAGCGCCCCCGCATCGAGTCCATATCCCACGCAGGCCGGGGAAGGAGCCGGGATGGCCTGAGGGGGAGGGGAGAAGAGGACTCGGGATCGGAGCGAGTGGAGGACTCGGGATCGGAGCGAGTGGGAGAAGGAGACCGGCCGGGGAAGGAGCCGGGATGGCCTGAGGGGGAGGGGAGAAGAGGACTCGGGATCGGAGCGAGTGAATATAGAAAAGGACGAACGGCGGCCTGAAGCCCCCGTGCGCGGAAAGGATGAATGTCGGTTTCGGTGAAGCGCTGGAGCGAGGGGAGGACAAAGGGCCGGATCTCGGTGGGGCGAAGGAGTGAAAAGATGAGGAGGCGCAATCTTGGATCGCGGAAGGCCTTGATCATCGGAGCGGCCCTGGGGCTGCTTTTCTCCATGGTCATGGCGGGTTCGTGTGGCTGCTCGCCGGCCAGGTCCTCGCGGAACGATTCGGGACCGGCCCCCGAGCCGGAAAAACCCCCCGTGAACCCCCTCACCGGGGAGGAGGTATCTTCATGGGACCTCCTTACCCGCCGTCCCCTGGCGGTCAAGGTGGAGAACGACCCCAAGGCCCGGCCCCAGAGCGGCATCGTGGATGCCGACCTGGTCTACGAGGAACTGGTGGAGGGAGGCGTGACCCGTTTCATCTGCGTCTACCTTTCCAGGGATTCCCAGGTCATAGGGCCCACTCGAAGCGCCCGCACCTCGGATATAGACATCATCTATTACCTCGATCCCCTGCTCATCTGCAGCGGGGGGGCCACCCAGGTCATCTCCATGGTCAAGGCGGCGGGGTTGAAATACATCTCCGAGGACTCCGTGCATTTCTGGCGGGATCGTTCGCGCAAGATGCCTCACAACCTTTACACCAGCACCGCCCTCCTCCGCCAGTACCTGGCGGAGATCGGGGACGCCCATAACCAGATCCCCCAGAGCGGCCTGGTCTTTGCCTCGGACGAAGAGGCCTCCGGGGAGGAGAACGCGGCGGAGGAGGCGCAAAGCCCGTCATATTCCAGTGCCACCTCGATCACCATCCCCTACAAGGCGGCCATCTGCGCCGCATCGTACCAGTACGACCCGTCCACGGACACCTACCTGCACTCTATAAACGGCGTTCCCCACACCGACCTCACCACCGGCAAGCGGGTGGCCCCGCGCAACGTCATCGTCCAGTTCATCACCGTGACCGGGAGCGGCATCTACGACGTGACCGGAGCGGAGACCCCCAACCTCCAAGTCATCGGGAGCGGCAGATGCCTGGTTTTCGTGGGAGGACGGGTCTACCGCGGTACCTGGAAGAAAACCAATCGCAACTCCCCCACCAGGTTCCTGGATGAGAGCGGGAGGGACATCCCCCTCCACCCGGGCCAGACCTGGATCCACCTGGTCACCGAGGACATCGGCGCGGTCTATAAATGAGGCCTCGCGCCGGGTGGTCAAGGGGAAGCGAACCTGCCGCGGAACCCGGGGCAGGCTACCCGGTGCGCAACCTGCCCTTTCTCTTCACCCTTCGGTAATACCACCTGCCGTGAAGGTTCTGGTAACCCCAGGCCAGGCGGATGAGCCAGGGGAGGTCAGGGATCCAGAAGCCGTCCGGCACTTCCTCGGAGGGATCCACCCTCCCCGGCTTGACGTCTGCCACCACCATTCCCTCCCCGTCCTCGCGGGACATCCGGGCCAGCACCTTCCCCGCCCCGTCCACGATCATGGTCTCCCCCAGGTAATAAGAGCGGTAGGTGAGCCCGGGCAGCAAGGGCATGCGGGCCTCGAACTCCTGGGCGTGCGCGGCATGGACCACCGGGACCCCGAGCAGGCGCGCCATGCGCACCGGTGTCTCCCGCATTATCTCCAGGTTTCGCCGGTGGGCTTCCCGCTTGCCCGGGAGGGGTATGGCCCGGTCGGGTACCGTCCACCAGCAGGAGCCGCCCACCAGGAGGTCCACCCTGCCGCGGAGCCGGCGCACGGTGCGCGTGCGCACCATCTCCCAGCACAGGGCCACCCCCACCGGCCCCAGGGGTGTTTGGAGTATACCCTCATCCTTCCCGCCCAGGTAGTAGCAGTTCTCCCACATGGTGGGCTGGTCCTTGTCGTGGACGGCGTATTCCCCGTCGGGGAAGGCCAGGACGAAGGTGTTGTAATTGTCCCCTCCTCGCGAGGCGATGAAGGACCCTCCCACGTAACCTCCGTGGCGGCGTGCCGCTCCCCGCAACATCTCCAAGGCCGGGCCTTGGAAGGGCAGGGGTGCGCGGAGCATGTCCGGATGGAAGGCCACCGCGGAGGTGAAGAACTCGGGTAGGATGACCATCTCGCATCCCCTGGAGAAGGCCTCCTCCACCAGCTTCTCGGCCCGCTCCAGGTTGTGATCCACGTCCGCCAGCCTGGCGGCCATCTGCACGGCAGCTACCTTCATGGCCCTTACCACCCTTTTACCTTTCCTTCATGGCCCTTACCACCTTTTTGCCTCGAAACTTCCATGCCTTGGCGTGTCCTGCCTTCCGGTCCCGCTGCCCTCACCCGTGCCGTGCCCGAATCCCGGCGCCGCGCCTCCGGTCCCTTCCGAGGCAGAGAACGGGAAAGCAACGTGTACCCGCACCCCCGGCGGGATCTCCCGTTTCCCCCGATCGCGATGGCAACCACCAGGGTCCCGTCCCCGCCCCGCTCCGCCCCCGCATCAGCCCTCACCCTCCTAAAGCCCCGGAAAGCAGGAGATCGGGAAGCTCGGTGAGGCTCCTTATCACCGGGCAGTCTGGCGTCTGAGCCCGGCCGGCGCGGTCCAGGAGCACGGGATACAGGCCCGCGGCGCGCGCCCCGAGCACATCGGCGTAATAGTGATCCCCCACGTGGACCGCCTCCCGGGCCTCGAGGCCCACCCTCTCCAGCGCAGCCCGGAAGATGGAGGCCTCCGGCTTGATACGCCCCAGGTTGGCGGAGCTGATGACGAACTCCAGGTAGCGGCTCAAACCCAGGTGGTGGCATAGCCCCGGGAGGCGGACGTCCCAGTTGGAAACAATTCCCATGCGCAATCCCATCCCGTGTAGCCTTTCCACGGCGGGCATCACATCGGGATAAAGGGCCCAGCGGTCGCCCTTCCCGAACTCCTCGTAGAGCTCCCTTCCCAGCTCCCGGTAAGGCCCAACCCCCGCCTCCCGCAAGGCCAGGGCGTACATCTCGCTCCACATGGCCGCCGCCTCCTCCTCGGAGGCCCAGAAGGTGTCGTCCTCCCGGTAACGTTCCTCGTAATAGCGGTCCGCCAGTTCCAGGCCCCTGCGGACGTCCTCCGGGTCCGCCCGAAGGCCATGGGAAGACAGCACCTCCAGGCACACCTCCTCCACCGAGGGGTGCGGAAGGAGCAGGGTGTTCCCGGCATCGAAGAAAACGGCCTTGATCATCCGCCCACCTCAAGGGTCGATCCCCGACAAGGCGATTGTAGCAGCTGCAGGCGACCCCTGGTGTGACGCCCCTGACCTCCTCCCCATGCCCAGCTGGTTCGGAGGATTGTCGATAAAACCACGGGCGACTCCGGGTTCAACCCTTCCAGCCCCTGCTCACCGGAGAATCAAACCCCGATCAGGCAAAAGCTACCGGGGAGAAAGGCCGGACCCTCGGCTATCCCTGGGACTTTCGCGCCCCAGCGGATAGGGCCCTCATATCCGGCAACGAAGTGGGCAACCCTTTCCCGTCCCGCGAAGCGATACACACGAGTCGGTGGTGAGGTTAAGCTTGGAGGATCGACTACCGGTGACCGTCTTTTGCATACCGCGGGATGATGGACAGGAGATGGGTCGCCAAGCGCACGCCAGAGATTTCCAGGTCTCCTTCCCCTCCCCTTTTCCCTCTCCACGCCTCCGTTCCATCCCCAGGTCTTTGGTCCCCGCCGTCCTGCAAGAACGGCGGGGCATGCACCCGGCGGGCCCCTTGGGGTGGCGCAAAAGGCAGGGGGTCAGCGTGCCATCCCGGCCAAGCGGGCAAGGTTACGGAACCGGGGAACGGTTTACCTCTCCCGCTACCTAACCGAGGCTAAACCCTTACAATATACGCATGGACGTAAAGCTCGCCGCTGCCGTGGCCGCGGGGAAGGCGGCCACCTACCTCTCCCGGCGACTGGGCCTGGGGGCGGGCTCCAACTTTCCCGGGCGGGTGGTGCTGCGACTGCATCCCCGGGCCCCGGAGGAGATGTCCTCCCGGCTGGAGATGGGGTGCGTGCTGGTAACCGGCACCAACGGCAAGACCACCACCTCCAACCTCCTGGCGGCCATGCTGCGTGAGGCGGGGATGCGCCCGGTGCACAACCGCGTGGGGGCCAACCTTATCTCCGGGATAACCGCCGCTTTGGCCCAGTCCTCCGACCTGCGGGGGAACCCCCGGGGCGACATCGGCCTCTTCGAGGTGGACGAGGCCACCCTGCCGGCTGCGGTGAGGCGACTGCGGCCCCGCATGGTAATAGTTACCAACCTATTCCGGGACCAGTTGGACCGCTACGGGGAACTGGAGACCCTGGCCCGCAAGATGGACTCCGCCCTGCGGGAGCTGAAACCCGGTAGCGCCGTGCTCCTCAACGCCGACGATCCCCTGGTGGCCTCCCTGGGCAAGGACTCCCCGGCCTCCCTCCACTACTACGGCATCGAGTCGGAGGAGGCCGCCGAGGGGATGCTGCCCCACGCCGCCGACTCCAAGCACTGCCGGGAGTGCGGCACGCCCCTCGCTTTCTCGGCGCACTTCTTGGGTCACATGGGAAAATATTCCTGCCCATCCTGCGGCGCCTCCCGTCCCCGCCCCTCCTTTTCCGCCACCCGCGTGGAACCGCGGGGCGCCGGGGGGACCGCCACCACCGTCTCCACCCCTGCCTGGGAGGCCTCTCTCCTCCTCCCCATCCCCGGCCTGTACAACGTGTACAACCTGCTGGCGGCGGTGGCCGGGGCGCAGCTTCTGGGGATCCCCCGGGAGGAGGTGGAGCGGGGTGTACGGGGGTACGTGACCGCCTTCGGGAGGGGGGAGCGCATCCCCGTGGACGGGCGCGAGCTCTTCCTGGTCCTCTCCAAGAACCCCACCGGCTTCAACGAGGTCATCCGCACCGTGCGGGGGGAGGGAGAGGGACTGGTGGTCCTGGCCGCCCTCAACGACCGCATCGCCGACGGCCGGGACGTCTCCTGGATCTGGGACGTAGACTTCGAGGAGTTGGCCCCCCTCCCCCGCGTGCTGGTGGCCGCAGGTACGCGGGCCCACGACATGGCCCTGCGCATGAAATACGCGGGCCTGGAAACGTCGCGCATCGAGGTGCGCGGCAAACTGCGGGGTGCCCTGGAGGCGGCCCTCTCCCACGCCCGGGAGGGGGAGACGGTCTACGCCCTCACCACCTATACCGCCACTCTGGAGCTGCGCCGCATTCTCACCCGCATGGGAGCGGCACCCGGGCTGTGGGAAGGAGGAGAGCCATGAGCACCCACGCGGAGCGGAAAAGGACCTTCGCCTCCAAGCGGCGCCTCTCCCGGCGGGGCATCCGGGGGAGGTGAACGGGGGATGAAAGGGATCACCCTGCGCCTTTGCCACCTCTACCCCGAGCTCATGAACATCTACGGGGACCGGGGAAACGTCATGGCCCTGGAACGGCGCTGCTCCTGGCGAGGCATCCGGGTGGAGATCAGCAGCCTGAGCATCGGGGATGCCCTGGACCCTTCGGCCTTCGACCTCTTTTTCATCGGGGGAGGACAGGACCGGGAGCAGATGCTGGTCTGCGATGACCTCTCCGCGGGAAAAGGGGCCGCCCTGCGGGAGGCGGTGGAGGACGGCGCCGCCCTGTTATCCATATGCGGAGGCTACCAGCTCCTGGGGAAGAGCTTCCTCACCTGGACCGGCGAATACCTTCCCGGCATCGGTCTTTTCGACGCCGAGACGGTGGGGGGCGACACGCGTTTCATCGGCAACGTGGCCGTGCGCTGCGACCTGGAGGGCGCCGAGGGGACCCTGGTGGGCTTCGAGAACCACTCCGGGCGAACCCGGCTGGGGCCCGGCTGCCGACCCCTGGGCAAGGTCCTCCACGGGTACGGCAACAACGGGGAAGACGGGACGGAGGGTTGCGTGTACCGAAATGCCATCGGCACCTACCTGCACGGCTCCCTCCTGCCCAAGAACCCGCGCCTGGCCGACTGGCTCATCCTGCGCGCTCTGCGCCGCCGCCACGACCTGGAGGCCCTCCCTCCCCTGGACGACTCCCTGGAAGAGGCCGCCCACCGCGCCGCCCTCTCCCTCATCCGCAGGGAGAGCCTCCGGCCGGGCATGATCTTCGCTCGCGGGAAACCCCGGTCCCCTTTTCGTCCCCGCCCCGACCGGTCAGGCGCTGGTAAAGGGAGCCGGTAACGGAGGGAAAACAACGGCGGGAAAGGACGAGGGAAAGGAACCCGAGATGCGCTACGTGATCGTGGGAAACGGGGGAGCGGGACTGCGGGCCGCGCAGGCCATCCGCGGGCGCGACCCCGGAGGGGAAATAACCATCGTGGACCGTGAGCCCTATCCCTGCTACTACCGCATGCGGCTGCCGGACTACATCAGCGCCTGGAGGGACAGGCTCCGACAACGGGAGCCGGTAAAGGAAGGAAAACAACAGCGGGAAAGGACGAGGGAAAGGAACCCGAGATGCGCTACGTGATCGTGGGAAACGGGGGAGCGGGACTGCGGGCCGCGCAGGCCATCCGCGGGCGCGACCCCGGAGGGGAAATAACCATCGTGGACCGTGAGCCCTATCCCTGCTACTACCGCATGCGGCTGCCGGACTACATCAGCGCCTGGAGGGACAGGGATTCCGTCTTCGTGGTCAGGGAGGACTTCTACCGGGAGAACGGCATCCGCTTCCTGGCGGGGCAGGAGGTGACCGCGGTGAAGCCCGGGGAGGGCGCGGTGGAGCTCTCATCCGGGGAATCCCTCCCCTTCGACCGCCTGCTCCTGGCCTGTGGGGCACGCCCCCGGGAACTTACCGTCCCCGGCGGGGATCTGGACGGGGTGGTCTATTTACGCACCTTGGACCAGGCCGAGGACATCATCCGCCGCGGAAAGGCAGCCCGGAGCGCCGTGGCCCTGGGCGGGGGGCTCCTGGGCGTGGAGATGGCCCGGGCCTTCAACGAGATGGGCCTTCAAACCCGTTACCTCATCCGCGAGGACCGGTTCTGGCCCCAGATGCTGGATGTCCAGGGTTCGACGCTGGTGGAAAGGGTGCTCGAGGATAAGGGCATCGAGCTGCACAAGGAGGAGGGCATCGAGGAAGTCCTCGGGGAAGGTGGCCGGGTGGAGGCGGTCCGCACCTCCTCGGGCCGGGACCTAAAGGCGGACCTTTTGGGCGTGGCTATCGGGGTGGTCTCCAACCTGGAGTTCCTGGAGGGAAGCGGGATCTCTACCGACCGCGGCATACTGGTGGACGAGCACTTGGCCTCGAACCTTCCCGGCATCTACGCCGCCGGGGACGCCGCCCAGGCCCTGGACCGTTCCTCCGGCGAGTACCGGGTGGTCACCTCCTGGCTCAACGCCCAGCGCCAGGGCGAGATAGCGGGCACCAACATGAGCGGCGGCGATGCGGCCCTGGAAGGGGTGGTGCCCTACAACGTCATCGTCATCTACGGGCTGCCGGTGGCCTGCGTGGGCCTGGACCTGCCGCCGGAGGGGGAGGACTACGAGGTACTCACCGGCGACTACCCGCGGGACGGCCAGTACCGCAAGCTGGTGCTCCGGGAAGGGGTGCTGGTGGGGGCCACCTTCATCGGGGAGATAAAGGAGGCCCGTGCCGCGGAGGAGCTCATCCGCCGGGGAGCCGACCTCTCCGCCTGGCGCGCACGCCTCTTCCACCCCGACTTCGACCTCCGGCAACTGGTAAAAGATGCCAACAAGGAATGAGGCCGCCTCCCCTGTCCCCGAAAACGGGAGGCATGGCACGCGGTCTTTTATCCCGCGCCTGGGCGGAAAAGCCCACCCAGCCTGCATCCCGGCGCCCCAGGGGAAGCCAGGCCCGTGTTGCCCTCCCCCGGTCGCGCAGCTTGTCCCTTTTCCCCGCGCCAAGACCACGGCTACCCGGACCCCGCGTTGCGCATGGATTTACGAGGCGGGCAATGGAAATCCTCCCTCGCGGGATGAAAGGGGCGTGTCCCATGGCATTACGCTCGAGCCCACCCGTCCGAGGCAGGCCATGAAAGTCCTCCCTCGCGAGGCCAAAGGAGGGAGAAAGGACCGGGACAATCCGGCGACCCCAAGTGGCCGGAGGCGACTGTCCCCCGATGTTGCCTGCCCTTGACTCCTGTGCTATAGAATATGAGGGATTTGAGCCCCCGGGTCGAAAAGTCGGAAAAAGGAGGAGTATTCATGGGAGAGCCAAGCGACAAGAGGCCGGTCATCGACCAGGACGAGTGCACGGGTTGCGGGCTTTGCGTGGACGAGTGCCCCAATGACGTGCTGGAACTCAACGACGACGACGTGGCCTACGTGGCGCGGCCGGAGGACTGCGACGGCTGCGGGACCTGCGCCGAGGAGTGCCCCTCCGAAGCCATAACCATGGAGTAGGCGCGGAGCGAACGAAGGGGGAGCCCGGGCTCCCCTTTTTTATCCAGGGGGACGCATGACGGAAGGACAGGGGGGCGACCCCAAGGTCAACATATTCTGGAAGATACCCATGTTCGAGTTCCTGGAGGCGGAGGAACTCGACCGCCTTTATTCACTCTGCTCGAGGGAACGCTTCACCAAGGGGGATTACATCTTCCTCGAATGCGACCAGCCCCGTAGCCTGTACATCCTGGTCAAGGGGGAGGTCAAGCTCCTCAAGCAGGCCGACGACGGCCGGGAGATGATCGTGGAGATGGTCTATCCCGGGGAGATCTTCGGGGAGGAAGCCATCTTCGACGGCCAGCCCTATCCCCTCACCGCCCAGGCCCTGGAGGACGTGGAAGTGCTTTCCATCTCCCGCGCCGACTTTTTCTCTTTCCTCCGCGACAACCCTGACCTGGCCCTGGAGATCATCACCGAGCTGGGGTCCCGCCTGCGCCAGGCACAGAACACCATCCGGGCCCTGGCCATGGAACGGGTGGAATGGCGTATCGCCCGCGTGCTGCTCATGCTAGCCCGCAAGGCGGGGGTCACCGGGAAGGGAGGGGTGAGCATAGAACTGCCCCTCACCCGCCAGGACATCGCGGACATGGCCGCCACCACCGTGGAGACCACCATCCGCGTGCTCTCCAACCTGAAGAAACTGGGCCTGGTGGAAACGGAGAAAGGCAAGATCATCCTCCGCGACCGCGCCAAGCTGGAGGAGATGGTGAGCGAGGGCTGCGCCCAGCGCTGAACTCGCGGTCAAAGGCGACAAAGCGGGTCGCGGCCGGTGGCGGTGCGGCCCCCAAAGACACCCGGCCACGTGGCGTCCTCGTTCCCGGAACACGGAAAGCCCTTACGCCTTGCGCCTGACGGCGATCATGGCGACCGGGAGGGCAAGGCCGTAACATGGGCGCGCGAGGGGGAAAATTTTCGTGGACCAGGAGGAAGGAAGATGGCGGAGGTAAAGCTCTATTCCACTCCCACCTGCCCCTACTGCCGCATGGCCAAGGACTTCCTGGAGAAGGAAGGGGTGCCCTTCACCGTGGTGGACGTCTCCGAGGACGAGCAGGCGGCGCGGGAGATGGTGGACAAGAGCGGGCAGATGGGCGTCCCGGTCATGGAGGTAGGGGAAACCATCATCGTGGGCTTCGACCGCGGGGCCTACCGCAAGGCCCTGGTCGACGCCGGCGTCCTTCCCGGGTGAGGGCGGCGCGCCACGCCCACGGGCCAACCCCATGCGGCCGGGCCCAGTTCACGTGGACAAGCGTGGACGCGCCGGCCTTCGACAAGGCAAGAGACGGCGGCTCGCTCCGGCGGCGAGCTCCATGCCCGGGCCTCCGTGGACCGGCCGCGTGGCTTCCACGCCGGAAAGAACGTGGAGATCGGTTCCATTGGCGGCCGTGCCTCCCTGCCCTGGTCAAGGGGGTGCGCCCGCGAGGGCTTGCGGCGTCGCTCTTCGCCCTTATCGCCAAGCGGCCGTTCAAGGCCGGGCCGAGAGGAGGCGAGCGTGGAGCAAACAGCGGATCGGCGATTCCTGGCCCTGGAAATCCCCCTGCCCACCACGGCCATGGCCATCCTCCCCCACCGGGACCCGGAAAGGGCCCTGGACCTGGCCTTCTCCCTGGACATCCCCTTCTGGCCCCAACTGCCCAACGTCTCCTACTCCGAGGACACCTACGTGCAGACGGTGCGCGGTTTCCCGGGTGCGGTGGTGGACCACGAGGGATTGCGCATCCTCTTCGACGAGGACCTCTTCTACGCCGGGCTCGAGGAGTACCTGGAATCGGACCCCCGCGGCGACCTCTTCGCCGTCGCCCCGGGGGACTCGCTCACCTACGCCGGCTTCCTGGAACGCGCCTCCGCGGAACACGTCGCTCTCCGCGGCCAGTTCATGGGCCCCATATCCCTGGCCCTCATGGTCAAGGACCGGGATAACAAGCCGGTCATCTACCGCGACGAGGTACGGGAATTGCTGATCCGCCACGTGGCCAACCGGGTGAACCGCCACCTGAGGGACCTCCGGGAGATAAACCCCCGCTCCTTCGTGTGGGTGGATGAACCGGGACTGGAGTTCCTCTTCACCGGCATCACCGGATACCCCGCGGAGAACGCCCGCGCCGACCTGGACCTCTTCCTTTCCCTGCTGGAGGGACCGCGGGGGATTCACCTTTGCGGGAACCCGGACTGGGACTTCCTCCTGCGTCCCGACCTGGACCTGCTCTCCCTGGACGCCTACAACAACCGGGAGATACTCGTGGGCTATCGGGGCGGCCTGGCCGGACTCTTCCGGCGCGGGGGCGCCGTGGCCTGGGGTATAGTGCCCACCCATACCTCCCTCCTGGAGGGAGAGGACCCGCGGAGCCTGGCCGATAAACTGCTCTCTATCTGGAAAAGACTGGAAGAAGAGGGCCTGGACCCCGGGAAGCTCCGGAGCCGATCCCTGCTCACCCCGGCCACCTGCTGCCTGGTCAACCCGGACCTCACCGCCACCGTGGAGAGAGCCTTCTCCATCCTCCCCGAGGTGCGCGACCTCCTCCTCGCCTGAGGGTGGTTCCCGCGGCCAAAGACCTCCGTCCTCCCGCCCCTCCGGAAGGAGAACCGGGGGAAATACCAGCACGTTGGTACGGGGAATTTTCCGGAGACGGCCGCCCCGTCTTTGTCCTTTTCGCCGCAATGGACCGCGATCCCCCACGAGAAAATCAACATCGATTCGTGCTCGCCCCGGAAACGCGTGGCATTTTGGGCCCAGCGGACCTCGATCCAACCCAAGTGAACAGGGATCCGGGGCCGACCCCTGTCCCTTGAGAAAACCATTGTCCCCATCTCCGGGTAAAATTAATAATCAAAGCCCATTCACCAGGAACCCATAAGTCCCACGGGCCGGCGAAGGACCGCGGTTTGTCGGGCGCGCGGGACGCGGAAGAAAGGAATGGCCATGTCCATGGACAGAATTCGCAAGCGGGACGGTTCGGTGGCGCCCTTCGAGAAGGGCAAGATAGCCGCCGCCATACGCAAAGCCCTCGAAGCGGTGGACGAGGGGGATCCCTCCCGGGCCGAATCCCTGGCCGGCGAGGTGGTGGCCAAGCTCGAGGAGCGCTACGTCGGCGACATCCCCACCGTGGAGGAAGTGCAGGACCTGGTGGAGGAGACCCTCATCGAGAGGGGCCTTCCGCGCACCGCCAAGGCCTACATACTCTACCGGGAGAAACGGGCGGAGATACGCCGCACCAAGGATTTCCTGGGGGTCCGCGACGAGCTCAAGCTGACCATCAACGCGGTCAACGTGCTCAAGAAGCGCTACCTCCTGAAGGACGAGAGGGGCCAGGTGGTGGAGACGCCGGACCAGATGTTCCGCCGCGTGGCCCGCGCCGTGGCCCAGGCGGAAAAGCTCTACGGACCGGAGTCCGACGTCTCCGCCTGGGAGGAGGAGTTCTACCGCCTCATGGTCTCCCTGGAATTTCTTCCCAATTCCCCCACCCTGATGAACGCGGGAACCGAGGTGGGGCAGCTCTCGGCGTGTTTCGTGCTCCCCGTGGAGGACTCCATCCCCGGGATCTTCGACGCGGTGAAGAACATGGCCCTGGTGCACAAGTCCGGCGGGGGCACCGGTTTCAGCTTCTCCCGGCTGCGCCCCAAGGGGGACGTGGTGCAGACCACCATGGGCATCGCCTCCGGCCCGGTGTCCTTCATGCGCATATTCGACGTGACCACGGAGATCATCCGCCAGGGGGGGCGCCGGCGGGGGGCCAACATGGGCATCCTGCGCTGTGACCACCCGGACATCCTGGACTTTATCACCGCTAAGGACCAGGAGGGTTTCCTCTCCAACTTCAACCTCTCGGTGGGCATCACCGACGAGTTCATGGAGGCCTTGGAGAAAGACGAGGTGTACCTCCTGCGCAACCCCCGTAACGGGGTGGTCACCGGGAGCCTGCACGCGCGGGACGTGTTCAACCTCATCGTCACCCAGGCCTGGCGCACCGGGGACCCCGGCCTCGTCTTCCTGGACACCATCAACCGCCACAATCCCACCCCCCACCTGGGGGAGATAGAGTCCACCAACCCCTGCGGGGAACAGCCCCTTCTCCCCTGGGAGAGCTGCAACCTGGGTTCCATCAACCTCAAGCTCATGGTGCGCGACGGGAAGCTGGACCGGGAGAAGTTCCGGTCGGTCATCCGCACCGCGGTGCGCTTCCTGGACGACGTCATCGACGTCAACCGCTGGCCGCTGGAAGAGACGGAGAGGGTCACCAAGGGGAACCGCAAGATCGGCCTGGGGGTAATGGGTTTCGCCGACGCCCTGCTCATGATGGGTATCCCCTACGATTCCGAGCAGGGGCTGGAGGCGGCGGAGGAGATCGCCTCCATCCTGGAGGAGGAATCCCACCGCGCCAGTTCGGAGCTGGCGGCGGAGAGGGGCAACTTCCCCAACTACCGGGGCTCGGTGTGGGAGAGGAAGGGCATTCCCATGCGCAACGCCACCACGGTGACCATCGCCCCCACCGGAACCATCAGCATCATCGCCGGCACCTCCTCGGGCATCGAGCCCATCTTCGCCATCTCCTTCGTGCGCAACGTCATCGAGGGTACCCGCCTCATGGAGGTGAACCCCATATTCGAGCAGGTGGCCAGGGAAAGGGGGTTCTACGGGAACGACCTCATGATGGACATCGCCCGCAGCGGCACCCTGCATTACGTGGAGGGCATACCCGAGGACGTGAAGCGGGTCTTCGTCACCGCCTTCGATATCGCTCCCGAATGGCACGTGCGCATGCAGGCCGTCTTCCAGAAACACTGCGACAACGCGGTTTCCAAGACCATCAACTTCCCCTCCGACGCCTCCATCGACGATATCGAGGAGGCCTACCTGCTGGCCTACCGCCTGGGTTGCAAGGGAATAACCGTCTACCGCTACGGGAGCAAGCGGGAGCAGGTCCTCTACCTGGGAAGCGATTCCATGATGAGGCTCATGGAGAGGCCGGACTACACCATGGCAGAATCTGAGTATGCCGGCGGTTGCCCCACGCCCCTCTGCTTCTTCTGAGGCGGATGGGCGGTTGTCTGGTCGTCCCGGGAACCGCCTCGCGCTCTCCTCAATGAGAGTGGCGAATTCGTCGACAGTCAGGCTGGTTGTCTGGTCGTCCCGGGAACCGCCTCGCGCTCTCCTCCCCAAGGGCGACGACGGACACGAGGTCCGGGAATTCGAGAAAAGGGCGGAAGGAAGGGGATGAAGCTGCTTATAGTGTACTGCGGGGGCGCCATATCGCCCCGCCCGGATCCCTTTTCGGTCACCTTCGACGACACCTTCGCGGAACGCTTCCTCCGACACCTGACCAACGAGGAGGGCTACTGCAATGGGTGCGGAGCCCTGTGCGACCACTGCCGGGACACCTACGGCATCGACTTCACCACGGACATCGTGGACATCATCCAGCTCCCCTCCGTCCTCCCCTATTACCTGGACGATCCCCTCGAGCTCCTGGGAGGCGAGCTCCCTCCCCACCAGGCCACGGTGGCCATCAACGTGCACCAGGAGATACTCCTCGCCCTCCCCGACCTCGCTTCTCGGGCGGGCTCGCGCGTCATCATCGCCCCCTCGGAAGCCCCGGGCTGGGTGAGCCGCTGGGTGCGGGGGGAAGTGCGCAAGGCCTGCCGGCGGCTGGACATGGGCTGCGCCTTTCCCAAGCCTTTCTGCTCCCTCTCGCCGGGAATCCACCCCGCGGTGGACGAGTTCATGGAGTACTTCCGCATCGGCTACCCCCGACTGCGCCTGGAACTGGGGGACGGTTACATCAAGGAGGCCAAGGTGCTGCGCAGCGCGCCCTGCGGCAACACCTATTACGTGGCCTTCAACCTCAAGGGAGCGCCCCTGGACGCCTCGGTGGCGGAGGTGGTGGCCAAGTACTGGCACAGCTTCCCATGCGTGGCATCCATGGAGGTGGACCGCGAGCTGGGGGAGACCATTCTCCACATGGGCGGATTCATGCATTACCGTGCCGTCCAGGAGGCCCTGGCCCAGGCGGGGGTGACGGTGGAGCTGCCCTCCTCCCCCGCCCTGGCCCGCATATCGGCCTGATACGGAGATGGCGGTTCCCGGGGAGACAGACCGGGAGTACCCGTGGAGTAACAAACGGGGGCTGCGCTCCCCGCCGGGTTAAAAGCGGCCTTCCTTTTTCCGAAATATATCTATGGTGAGTGGTGAGGTCGTTTCGGGCCGCAAGCCAACCGGCTCCGGAACCCCGGTTACGGACATACGGAGGGTAGGTCCGGGATAAGTCAAGTGGCGGAAAGCGTCAAGGTGGCCATCGCCGAAAGAGGTCGGATCATGGCAGGAAAGAGGATCCTCATCGCCGACGACGATCCCCATATCCGCCGGCTCATATCCGAGCTGCTGGCGGCGGAGGGGTACCAGCTTCTGGCCGCCGAGGACGGCGAGGAGGCCCTGCGCGTGTGCCGCGAGGAACACCCGGACCTTATAATCCTGGACATAATAATGCCCAAGGTGGACGGCATGGAGGTGTGCCGCCGCCTGCGCGACGAGACGGCGGCTCCCATCCTCTTCCTCACCGCCAAGGACGACATCACCGACCTGGTAAGCGGGCTGGCCATTGGCGGCGACGATTATATAACCAAGCCCTTCAAGGGCGCGGAACTCGTGGCCCGCGTGAAGGCCGCGTTGCGGCGCGCGGACATGCTTCGTGACGCCACGGAAAAGGAGGAATACATCTCCGTTGGCGGCCTGGAGATCGACCGGCGGCGGCGGGAGGTGTCCGTGGACGACCGCCCCGTGGAACTCACCCAGACGGAGTTCGACCTCTTGTGGCTCCTGGCCAGCCACCGGGGCACGGTATTTTCCCGCAAGGAGATCGTCAAGGCCCTCTGGGGTTACGACGACCCGGGCATCTCGCGGACCATCGATACCCACATCGCCCGCCTGCGCAAGAAGATCGAGCGCGACTCCTCGAACCCGGAGTTCATCAAGACGGTCACCGGCGTGGGTTACAAGTTCTTCTGAGGCGCGGGAAGGGGGAGCCCGACAGGCGAAGTGACCGGACCTTTCTCCATTCTCCATCCCGGCGGGTGGGTCCTGTAGGGGGAAAGCGGCGGCAAGGCGACCGGGCCACGCCGCCATCCCGGTCCACGCGATAGGCGGGATAAGCGGCGGCCGACCGGTCGGGCCCGGGCGGGAGGGTTCACCCCGTATAGAAGCCCGCCCCCCTGAAAGGCCGTGACCGGGAACTTCTATTGACGGATCCGATCTGTTATACTCTTTTTCCTGAAGGAGGGGCGCTTAGCTCAGCGGGAGAGCGCTGCCTTCACACGGCAGAGGTCGAGGGTTCAAATCCCCCAGCGCCCACCAGGAAGCGAGATCCGGGAAAGCCCTTTCCCGGATTTCTTCTTTCCATGAACCGCGCATCAACCCGGGAAGACCATTCGCCATGTCCCCGTCGGCGAGGGCAACGCGCGGAAGAGGGGTTTTGCCGCCTCGGGCATCAAAGCGGTGAACGCGGCCACCGAATCCCGCGCAACAGAGTATCAGGGAACCGCGGCGACAATGGTCAGCAGAAAAGAAAAACGGCTTCGTACCAGGCTTTGCCGAAGCGACGCGAAGAGCCGCGGCGGGACGACCCCCCGACCTTCACGTCACCGGAAGGCCCTTTGCAGCCAGACCGCATGGCGATTCCGCGTGACCGTCCACGGGAGGAAGGCCGCTAAACAACCTCCCGCCCCGAAACTCCCCGCCGAAATCCTCAAGTAAACGCCGAGGAGAAACGATAAAAAGTTACTGACGGTTATCAATCGGAAGGGATAAAGGGATAGGTTATGGCAACAAGATGTCCTTCCTGCGGGGTTCCCCGCATCCTCACCCGGACGCACAAGTGGGAAAACGGATGCATCGTGAACCGCGCCGACGGCAGCGCCAACTTCATCATATACGAGGCCGCCTTCCACAACGGCGTCTTCGAGGAGCTGGAACGCCGCCTGGGCCCCACCATAAACCGAATGGTGTACATCGCCGGGAGGATCGCCGCCGCGGAGATCGCCGGGAACCTCTTCACCGCCCGACCTTGGGCCCGGAAACTCGTCTTCGGGACCCCCTTCTACCGCCTCACCCAGAGGGCACTCATCCGTTTCACCCGCGCCATCGGCATGGGCCGCATCGAGCTCCTCGGGCATCGCATGGGAAAGCGTGGAGCGGTGAAGGTGACCGACCCCTTCCACCTGGCCCACTGCACGGCGGTCATCCTGGGCGGCCTGGACGTGATGTACGGTTTCCCGGTGTCCTTCACCGCACGGATGGAAGGGGAGAGCTACATCGGGGAGCTCATTCCCGGCAGGAGGGATTCCCTGGGAGGCGAGGACGCGTACCGACGCTTGGCATCGAAAAACCTGGTCCCCACGCCGCTGGGTGATGCGCCGCTCCCGTCGATGTGCCGCTGCGGAGCTCCCTCCGAATTGGGGCTGTCCTTTTCCTTCGACCTGCACGGCGGGGTGATAACCGAGAGGGGGACCGGCCACCGACATATCTTCTACGGCCACCGCTCCCTCCACGCCATATTGCGGGAGTTCGAACTGGAGCTGGGCCCGGAGGTAAAGGACCTTTTCGTGGAGGCGGAAAAGGAGGGGTTCTCCTCCAAGTTGGCCGCCAATCCGGGTTACGGGCCCTCCTGGAACCTGGAGAGCCTCCGTTCTTACCTAGCACAGCGCGGGATGGGTTTCCTCTCCCGCCTCGAGGAGAGTGGCGACGGTACGGACCTCGAGATCACCAACGCCTTCGTCCCCACGGTGGCGGTGGGGCGGCTGACTGCCCTGTGGGAAAGACACGCCGGGATGCCTTCGAGATACGAGTACGGGATGCGTGGAAACACCCTGCTGCTGCGCATCGCCCCCGCGGTTTAACCCCAGATGCCCGGAACCCTCGGCCTCCCGCGGCCAACCCTGTCCTATTTATGGGGAAGGAGGAGGGGCAATAACTCTGCGGCCTCGTCCAGCCAGGCGCCCTCCAGGCAGCGGGCAGCGCTGCGGTTTACCTCGCGAGGCCGGGAAAAAGCCACGTGGGCCACGCGGCCTTTCTCCAATACCAGATGGCAGCAGGTCTCCCCCTCAGGTCCCTCGCAGCGCCCGAATCCCCGGCCGGTTCCCCTCCTCCCCCGAGGGCCTTCCCAAGGGCCCCCGGGGGGTTTCCGCAGCAGGGCCTCGATAAGGGCCAGGGAATCCTTCACCTCTCCCGCCCTGACCTCCAGCATCCGCCGCAGGTTTCCCTTCCTCCCCTCCGCCAAGCGGGGAGACCAACCGGGAGGGGTGGGTAACGCCGGATCCTCGGCCCGCGCGTCCCGCGGGTTTCCCAGGGCCCTGGCCAAAGGGCCCACCCAGGCCTCCCGACCTCTCCAGTTCCCGCGCACCCCTCTTTTCTTCGCACATCCCAAGCCTCCGCCCCGCCCAACCTTACTTCCGGTCCAGGGAAGCCCGGCCAGGCGCCTTTCTGCCCACCGCGGAGGGGAAAGGTCCGCCAGGCGCCGGGAAAGCCCCGCCCATTGCCCTGCCATACCTTCCATATTTTTCCATAGATCTTCCGCCACCCGCGATGCGGCCTCCTCCCGCACACCCCCGAGGATCACCGCCTCGGCCGCCCCCCTCCCGTCGGTCACCGACATCGCCAGTTCCGCGACCTCCTCGCCCCACAGCCGCAACCTCTCGGAGAGCCGGAAATGCCCGCCGAGAGCCGCCGCCGCGGAGAGCCAGGAAGAGTGGGACCGCATCCGTACCAGTTCCAGCAGGATGGCACGCACCGCCCGCGCGGAAAGGGGGACCTCGCAACCCCGACACTCCTCCAGGGCCAGGAGGAAGGAGAGGAAGAGCGGAAAATCGCCGCCCAGCGCTTCCCGTGCCCGTTCCGCGTCGCCCACCGCCTTTCCTTCCCGAAGGGACAAGGAATCGGCGGGGCGCAGGCCTTCCGTGACCCGGAGAACGCGCCCCCCCGCCGTCTCCAGCACCAGCTCTCCTCCCGCGCCACAAAGCAGCGGGGCTGCCGCCAACCCCGTTTCCCCGCCCCGGACCTTTCCACCCCTTATGCCATCCCGGACCACCCGCCGGGAAGGCGTCTCCTCGCCGACAGTCCCGTAGATCAGTTCCCACCAGCGAACGGCGGGCGGGAAGATGGAGGACGCCTTCTCCAGCAAGCCTCCCCCCTCCGGCGAGAGCAAGTGGAGGGTCTTACCCTCGTAAGGATCGAAGAAATGCAGGGCTTCCCGGCCCCCGGGGTCCACGTCCGCCATGAGCAGCCGGAGGCCCCGCTCGGCCAGGAAACGCAACCTGGCCTCCCTCTCGCCGCCCGCTTCCGTTATCCAAACCCCGCGGGACATGACCTCTGCCACCGGCGACCTCCCGTAAACGCCCTCCTTTGCTTGCCTCCCCGCCGCAAAGTCATCTCCGGTCCCCGGCCAAAGATCCTCTCTCAGCGCGAGAGGGCCAGGGCCATCGCCCCCCACCAACCCAGGAACATGGCCAACTCAAACACCACCGCCGTACGCACCCAGAACTCGCCCGGCTCCCGGGCGGGGAACGGGAGCGCCATCAAGCTCAAGGGTGCCGCGGCCGGCAAAGCGGAGATCCGTGCCTCCGTGGAACCCCCCGCCGTCCTCCGCACCCACATCGACCACAGGAGCCCCAACCCCGCCAGCGTCAGGAGGGAGGCCCAGGCCATCGAACTCCACGAGGAAAAGGGCATCTCCAGGGGGAGGCCGTATTCCCGCATGAGGAAATCCACCACCCGCCCCGGGTAAATCCCTACCAGGACGAGAAAAGCGCATGTCACCGCGAAAACCGACGCCGCCGCCCAGGCGGGAAGGCTTTCCTTTTCCTCCCCGGCGGAGAGCATGGCCAACGTGCCGCCCACCAGGAAAGCCAGGACCGCGACCGGCCAACCCAGGAAGAACACCGACCTGCTCGCTCCCGTATTGCCTTCCGCCAAGTAATTCCCAGCCGCCCATAAAAACCCGAAGCCGGCCAACGGAGGCAAACCGATGATGGCCGCGCCGGCGGTCATCCTCGCCCACCTGCGCCATCCCTCCCACCCCGAGGCCTCCAGCATCAGGAGGGCGGGGATCCCCGTAAGCAAAGCCAGCCTGGCCGCCGCCGCTCCGCCCTGTCCCCCTCCGGAGAGGGCCACGGTGAAAGCGCCTCCCAGGGAGGCCGCCAGCCACCCCCGCGCCCTCCCCGGATGCGGGTTGCGCAGAACGGAGAGGGTCGAGAATATCATCACTGCGCAACCCGCGCTCAGGAACACCCACCGCCATTCCATGCCCGGGGAAAAGACGACCCGCGTGGCCAGAAAGAGTAGGTACCCACCCGTCACGGGGCTTAACACCAGGAGGTAGGGAAGCCGGTAGGCCCTCCCTCGCCCGCACAGGTAAGCGTGGCAGGCGGCAAAGGGAAGGGTGCCCAGGCGCAGGAGCGCGGCGGCCAGCATAAGGGCGAAGGCAGGGATGTTATCAGCACCCGCAGAGGGAGAGGAGTAGAGAAGGGGTCCCCGGGAGGGAACCTCGAGGACCAGGAGCAGGACGGAAAGGGCCAGGCAGAGGTCGGAGGCCACCAGGGGAAAGAGCGCGGCACAGCTCCTCGACCGTCCTCCCCCCGTGGGTTCGAGAAGGAGCGCGAGGGCCACCGCGCACCAGGTGGCCGTGGTGCACCCGGCAGCAAGGAGAAGAGGATTCCCGGCGAGCACCGCGGCCGCCGCCCCAGCCGTTCCGAGATGACCCAGAGCGTGGATCACCCGCTGCCTCCAACCCCACGCTTCCTCCCCCGCGGCGAGGAGGAACAGGGAAAGGGGTCCGGTCACCGCCAGCAGGACCAGGAAGGCGAGGTTCCCCTCCGTAAGGGTCCACCACCCCCAGCGGAAGGGCCCCGGGCCTACGTGCCTCTCCCATCCACGGTAGACCAGGAAGAGGAGCACGGAAGCGGAGAGGAAGGAGCAGATTGATGGAACATATTTCCATTTCCTTCCCCGGGAGGGAAGCAGGCTCACGAGGGCCGCCGCCAAGGCGGTCGTGGGCACGAAGGGAAGAAGGTGAACGGCCTTCATCTCCATCCAAACATCGCCTTTTCCCCGGCTGGCGGCTTGCCGCCCGGACCGATGGCCATCCTGTCCCCCGCTCCATCCACCGTGCCCCTCAGAACCGCCGCCACCTGCGGGATCCCGCCCCACGCGGGAATCCCCGCGTACGGGACGGCAAGCCTTGGGGCCACCCTCGCTTTCAAAGGCCCCCGATGCTCAACATCCCCTCCTGCGGGCGCACGGTCAAAAGAGACCGAGGTTCGCCCCCGGAAAAGGCATCTCTTTCTTCCCCTCTAACCCAGGAGGGACGCGCCCACCATGAGGGCCAGGGAAAGGAGGGCGGGAACCGCCGACCACCACTGCACCTTCCTCTTTCCCACCCTCCCCCACCGGGAGAACCCGGCGCGCAGAAGCACGCTCAAGATCAGCCATCCCGACACCACCGCCAACCAGAACGCCAACCCGCCGTTCCCCTCACCCGGGTACCCGAGGAAGAGCACGGTGAAAACGGAGGCCAGATAGCCGCGCTCCGCGGCCCGCAGCGACCGGACCGCCAGGGCCTCGCCGCCTCCACCGGGGAAGACGAGCCCCTCTTCCCAACCCGGATCACCCAGGACGAGCATCGCTGAGGAGAGGGAGGCGAGGGCCAGGGCCGCGGCCACCACCGGACGAACCGGTCCCTCCCACAGGGAAAGGGAGGCGAAAAGGTGTTGACCCAGGAAGGAGCGGAAAGAGAAATCCGGTCCCCCCGGATAACGCAGGGAAACGGCGGTGAGCACGGAGAGGAAGGATAGGGAGCGGAGCAACGCGGTACGGAAGGCCAGGGGCAGGAAGGCCTCCTCATTTCGGCCACCGCCCACAAGCAGCGCGGCCATGGGTAGCGCTTCGGCGGAAGCGAAAAGGAGGGCCTCGAGCAGGAGATCCCCCCTGGACCCGAAGAGCAACAGGACGGCCAGGGCGAGCGCCACCAGGGACCCGGTGAGGGCCATCCCGGCTTGCGGGTTGGGGACCCACTCCCCTCCCTGCCCCTCGAACGCGGCGTAGCCCCCATCGACCCCTTTCCCGACCAGGAGTCCGGCGGCCCTACGGTCCAGGGTTATCAACAGGCCGCCTCCGGCCAGGAGGGTGCCCAAGCCCGGAAAGAAGAGCAACCTCAGCAGTTCCAGGACCGTCCGCACGGCCATCATCCTCTCCAACGGCACGTGTCCCCTGCGATACCCTCACCCCACGGGGGATTTACCATCCGCTGTCCCGCCGCCCCCCAGCAGCCAGACGGGGCTGGACCACGCCCAGTGCCCGTCCTCCTGCTCCACCCGCAGGTAGTAGAGCCTGTCCCCCTCGTCTTCGTCGGCCAGCCGGAAATGAGCCTCCATTCCGCCTGAAGCGGACCAGGCCACCTGGAAAACCCCATCCCGCCCCCGCACGAGCTCCACCCGGCGGAGGGGAGCCGTGCCCAACACCCGCCCCTCCAGGCACACCGGCCCAAGGGGATAGTACTCCGATCCCATGGGGAGCCCGTCGGCATAGAGCTCCAGGACGATGCGGGCTCCCGAGGTGCCGTATACGCGCCGGTTCCAGAGCGCCTTCCATATCTCCCCGTCGGTCAACTCCTCCGCCCAGACGGCGGTCAGTCCCCGGGGGTAGATGTCCACGGGATGGACCCTTTCGTCCACCGCGTAATCGTGGCGGTCGCTCCCGGCCACCACTCCCAGCCGGAGCCCGGCGGCCAGCGCCTCTTGGTAATAATTGCCATATCCGGGCTTAACGCGGTCGTCGCGCAGGGAACGGGGGAACCAGCCCCGCGGGTTCCCGTGGGTGACCGGGTACGGGCCCTCGTAGCTCTCCGATGCCCCGTGCATGCTGTAGATCTCCACCAGGCGCTGCTGCTCCGCTCCCGCCTCCCACCAGGTGTACCCGGGAGGGATCCTCATGCGCACTACCTTGGCCCAGTTGAAGGGCAGGACGAACACCCGGCGCCAGGAGGTGTGATGGGGAACCACCAGGGCGTGATGGCCGCGCAGGCAGTCCATGAGCTTGAAGGGGTCGTCGCTTTCCGGGTTCAGCCAGCTGAACACGCGTGGGTCCTTCTCCCACGGGGCGTAATAAACCCCGCGGTGCCCGTACCGATGGTCCGACCACTCGTACCCCAGGAGGACGGCAAACTCCCCGGGACGGTTGAACTCCTCCCGCAGCTCGAGGACGAGACTCCATTCATCCTCCCTGCCCGAGGGCTCGAACACCTCCATGGTGTCGTGCATGGTCACGGCGGCGAAATCCAGGCCTTCCTGGTCCCTTGCCATGCGATAAAACTCCCGTGGCTCGAGGTTGCCGTCGCAGAGGCAGGTGTGCACGTGGAGGTCGCCCCAGAAGAGGCGCATCCCCCCTTCACCGAGTAGGACCGGGTTGCCCACCCCCTGCAGGGATCCGGAGGACGCCCTCACCCGGTAGACGCCCGGCCCGTACAGGCGATAGGGGACGACCACCACCCCCCGGTCCCGTGGCGTGAAGACCGCCTCGCGGGGAGCTTCCATCCCCGGCGGAGGCGAAAGGCTCACCGATCCCTCGAAGGCGGGATCCAGGTCCCCGCGCCCATCCACGGCCCGAAGGTAAATCCTTCCAACCCCATCCGCGTCCGGGGAAGAGAGGATGGGGTGGAGGCGCACCGCCTCCCCTCCCACCGCCTCCAGCACCGGGCTGCGGGCTATGTAACGGTAAAGCCCCGAGGCCCTCTCGTCCACCTCCACCGCCAGGTCCACCCGCGAGGGATGGGCGGGGATTTTCCACCCCCGGCTCCCGCCGCTGCGGTCCCCCAGGACCACCAGTATCTCGTCCCCTTCCCGCAAACGGTCTCCCCGCACCCGGATGCGGATCTTCCTCTGCTCCAGGTAAAGGTAGCCCAGGTCCAGGGGATCGAGCTTCACGCCGCACCGCCGCAGGAACTCGCGCCCCAGGAAACGCAGGGCGCCCCGGAGGGGGAAATAGCCCTGGGAGGCCACCTCCAGCCGGGCTTTCCCCCCGGTGCGCAGCTCGCAATGGTAATAATTGGGAAGGCGCGGGTAGCGGTTCTGGATGAGGCCCCAGCCGTGGGCGTAAAGGAAGGCGGGCCTCCGTCCTTTATTGCCAAAATCTACTAATCGGCAGAGGCCGATCTTCACCCCCCCGTCCTCGGATATGCCCCCCGGACCGCAGCGGAACCTCAGCTTGACCTCCGCGTATCCCGAACCCGCCCGCAGCATGGCCGGCTCCACTTCCGCCTCTCCCGGCGCGACGTCCCGCGAGGGGACCGGCTTCCGGCCCGCCCGGAAGAACTCGGGATCGTAGAGGTAGTCCAGGATCCCGAAGAACAGGACACCGGCAACCGTTCCCGCCATCCCGGCGGCGACGGCTAAAACCCTGCGCAAGACCCTTCCCATCCGTGCCCCCTTCCCTTGCCCGTCCCGCTTCGCCGGCAACCGGGTTCACCGGGGATATTCTACCAGCCCCTCCGCCGAAGCAGGCCCCGAGCCCCGTGGAACAAAAAGGCTGGCGGCGCGTTCCCGTCCGCGGCGGTTTGACCGGTCCCGCTCGGGAACGACACCCGAAGGCCGGCATCACCCTGACGTGGGCGGGGACCGGCACCCCCCTTCCGGGCCCGCCCGACGCCCGTCAGCGGGCGAGGTTCATGCCCGAGAGGGCGAAGTCGCCCAGCAGGGAGGCCCGGGTGACCACCCCCTCCCCGTAGCGGTCGCGCAGGGCGTCCAGGGCGGCGGTGAGCCTCTCCTCCCTGTTGTCCATAATATCCCATATGGTCACCTGCCTCCCTTCCTCCCTGCGGCGGAGCTGGGAGACGGAGACGCCCACCGTGGTGACCGGCTCCGTCCACAGGCCGGAAGAGGCCTCCCTGCGCAGGAGGTCCCTCGCCGCCGCGTAGACCGGGGAGGTGAGGTCGGTGTACTCGTCCAGGCTGCGGGCGCGGGCGTAGCCCAGGGCATAGCCCACGCGCAGTCGGAGGGCCACCGTCCTCCCCAGGTATCCCTCCCGGCGCATGCGGCGGGTGACGGCGTCGCACAGGCCCAGCAGGGTGTTCTCCAGGTACTCCAGGTCGCGGGTGCCGCCCCGCAGGGAGAGGCTGTGGCCGAAGGACTTCACCTCCTGCTCCTCCCCGCCCGCCCGGACCGGGCTCCCGTCGCGGCCGTGGGCCGCCTCCCAAAGCAGGCGCCCCATCACCCCGAACTTCCATTCCAGCAGTTCCACCGGGGTCCGGGCCAGGTCCCCCACGGTCTCCACCCCCATGGCCCGCAGGTGGCGCCGCATGCGCTCTCCCACTCCCACCAGCCGGTCCACGGGCAGGGGGGCGAGGATGTCCGGAAGCTGCTCCGGGGTGACGAGGGTCAGCCCGTCCGGTTTCTGGAACTCGGAGGCCATCTTGGCCACCAGCTTGTTGGGCCCGATGCCCACCGAGGCGGTGAGCCCCAGCCGGCGGCGTATCTCCCCCTTGAGTTCCCTGCCCACCCGGAGGGCCTCCCGCCAGCGCTCCTCCCCCGGGGGGCATGGACGCAGGAGGGGAGTGAGGTCCACGAAGACCTCGTCTATGGAAAAAACTTCCACCCGGTGGGAGAGCCTCTCGCAGAGACGCCGGATGCGCCGGGCGTTGTCCAGGTACTTGGGGATGTCGGCGTGCACGAAACAGGCGTGGGGGCAGCGGCTCCGCGCCTCCCACACCGACATGCCCGCCTTCACCCCCCAGCACCGGGCCTCGTAGGAGGCGGTGGCCACCACCCCGTGGGTGCAGAAGTCGCTGGAGGTGTGGCAGACCACCAGGGGCCGGCCCCGGTAGAGGGGCACGTCCCTCTGCTCCACGGAGGCGAAGTAGGCGTCCATGTCCAGGTGGAGGACGCAACGCCCCTCCTCTCCGGCGTCCCGCCCCCGGTCCGCGGCGCGCAGAAGGCCGTGCGTAACGTACTGGGTCATCCCCCGTCCCCGCCTATCCCTCGCTGTGCACCCGCACCAGGCTCCACCTCATGCCGTCGGTGGAGAAGCGCAGCTCGTAGACCTCCGGGGTGTCGCTCATCACCGAGTAATAGAGCTCCAGGTAGCGCCCCTTGAGGTCCCGGTAGGTTCCCAGCACCCGGCGGACGCGGTAGCGGCGTCCGCGCCAGAGGAAGGCGGTGGGCCGCAGCCTTCCCCCGCGGAAGACCGCCGCCACGTCCACCGGTTCCTCGACCAGGGTGACCATGGCATCCCTTCCTTTCCACAACCGCCGCCCCCGGGCGGCGCCCCTCTTCCCCTATCCGGCCGACCCCTCCGGAACGGATAACCCCGGCCTTCCGGAGGGCTCCATTCTCCCGCAGGGGCTCCTGCCCGGGGTTGCCCGGGCCGCATTCCCTTCGCCATGCCCAGCCCCTCCCTCCCGCCCCAAGGCCCCGAGGCCTGCCCCGCGAAGGCCCCCGAGGGACGCGAGGAGGGCTTGCGCCCTCCCTGGAAACCTTTTCCTCCTCCGCCCGCGCTCCGCCGCGCGGGGCCGCCGGCTCAGACCCTCTCCCGGAGCAAGGAGACCACTTTCCCCACCACCCTCACCTCTCCCTCCCCCCGCCTCACCCGCAGGGGAGCGTAGCTGGGGTTGGAGGCGTGGAGCTCCACCGCCTCCCCCCGGCGCCGCAGGCGCTTCAAGGTGGCCTCTCCCTCCACCAGGGCCACCACTATCTCCCCGTCCTCCACCCCGGGGCGGGGATCCACCACCACCAGGTCCCCGGGGTGGATGCCGTCGCCGATCATGCTGTCCCCCCTCACCCGGAGCAGGAAGCGCCCCCTCCCTCCCCAGCGCCCGGGGACCGGAACCCACTCCTCCACCTCCTCGGAGGCGTAACGGAGGGGACCCGCCGGGACCTCGCCCACCAGTGGGAGATAGGCCACCCCGCCCCGGAGGTCCTCCCGCACCTGTATGGCACGCGCGCCCGGGGCACGGGTTATGAAGCCCTTCCTCTCCAGGGCCTCCAGGTGGCGCAGGGCTCCCCGGGTCGAGGAAAGACCCAGGGCCTCGCAGAGTTCCCGCACGCTGGGCGGGTATCCCCTCTTCTCCAGGGTGGAGAGGACGAACTCGAGGGCCTCTTCCTGCCGGGGCGTGAGGCCCCCCCTGCCCCCCATTTCCTCCCGGACGGGGCGGGATCCCCCACGCCGGGATGCCGGTCCGGCCATTCTCCTTCACCTCCCCTACCATTATAGTAAACATTTGTTTATCCGTAAACACCCGTTTAGGGATCCGCGAGGGCCCGGTCCCATCCCCGGGAGGGAAAGGATACCGGGCAGTTCCGGCGCCCGGGTGAGCGAGGCCCCACGCGGACCGTGATCATCCTGCACAAAGGGATGGGCGGCGCGGGCCCGGGCCTACCGGCGCGGGAGAGGTCCCCCGGTCCCGTGGCGGACGCGTTGCCCTCCCACCCGGGAGGGTTCCCACCCGGGAGGATCCCCGTCCCCTTCCCCGGGAAGGATGTTTCAAACCCCCGGCGAGGGGGTAAATAAGTGATGGACCTCGCCGAAGCGGGATCGAGTGGCGTTTCCGAAGAAACAACGGAGGTGAAAAAATGGTGCGGGGGCCTCACGGTCATGAGAAGACAGGCATCGAAGTGTTGCGGGTTCTCTGCCCGAAGTGCAACAACCGGGTGTCCATAGAGCCCGGGGAGGACAAGGCCAAGTGCGCCAAGTGCGGCACCGTGGTCAAGCGTCCCTCCCGGCCCCACTGAGGAAAACCCCGCTTCTTCGACCCCGGGCCGTCATCCCGCGCATGAAGTGGTCATGGCCGACAAAGAAGTGAGGGAAGGAAGCGAGCTGGACATCGCCCTGGAAGAGGTGGGCGACCATTCCATCATCGTCCTTTCCGGGGAGGTGGACGTCTACAGCGCCCCCAAGTTGCGCGACACCATAAGGAACCTGGTGGAGGAAGGGCGTTACCGGATAGTGGTGGACCTGGAGGAGGTGGCTTTCCTGGACAGCACCGGCCTGGGAGTCCTCGTGGGCGGGCTGAAAAGGGTGAAGCACCACCAGGGCGAGCTGGGGATAATCTGCAACCAGGAACGCATCCTGCGCATATTCCGCATCACCGGCCTCACCAAGGTCTTCACCATTTATCCCTCCCGGGAGGCCCTCTTGGCGAACATCAAGGGGGCGTGATCTTGGCCGGGGACAAGAACGTGGCCTTCGAACTGGAAATCCCGGCGAAAGCCAAGTATATAAGCTTGGCGCGCCTCTTCGTGGGCTCCATCGCTCGCCGCATGAACTTCAGCGAGGAGAGCGTGGACGACCTCAAGATAGCCGTCTCCGAAATGTGCACCAATGCCGTGGTGCATGCCGGTAACGGCACTGCGGATAAACCCCCCATAAACATCCGCTTCGTCGTGGGGGAGGAATCCCTGACCGTGGAGGTCCGGGACCAGGGCCCGGGTTTCGATCCCCGGTGCGTCCTGGAAAACCAGCCCTCCGGGCTGTTGGAAAAGGGCTTCGGGATCCCCCTTATCCGCAGCCTGGTGGACGTGTTCGATTGTCAATCCAGCCCGGGCGGAGGGACCAAGGTAACCATAACCAAGTTCCTGCCCGGCAGGGAGGGGCGTTAACCCCACCGGGACCCGGACGGAGCATCCGCATCCGGAACGAAAAACCCGCCGGAATCGATTTACCGGCCCGGAAACCTATCGAGGCTGTTCATCCATGGATGAGGAAGCATACTTCCGCCGGCTCCGGCAGGAAATGGTACGCACCCAGATAGCCGAAAGGGGCGTCCGGGACCCCCGGGTACTGGAGGCCATGCTGCGCGTGCCCCGCCACCTCTTCGTCCCCCAGGACCTGCGCCACCGCGCCTACGAGGATACCCCCCTGCCCATCGGGGAAGGCCAGACCATCAGCCAGCCTTACATGGTGGCCTGGATGACCGAGCTCCTGGAGGTCGGGGACCAGGACCGGGTACTGGAGATCGGTACCGGATCCGGATACCAGGCGGCCGTCCTCTGCGAGCTGGCGAAGGAGGTCTACAGCGTGGAGCAGAACCCGCTGCTGGCCCGGGAGGCGGAGGAAAGGTTGCTCTCCCTCGGGTACACCAACGTGCACCTCAGGGTGGGGGACGGCACCCTCGGATGGCCGGAGGAAGCCCCTTTCGACGGGATAATGGTGACCGCCGGCGCGCCCTCCATACCCCAACCCCTGCTGGAGCAGCTGGCGGAGGGGGGGCGGCTGGTCATCCCCGTGGGCTCGGCCACCATGCAGATGCTCACCTTGGTCAGGAAGGAGGACGGTACCTACCGCACCACGGAGGAAGGCTCCTGTATCTTCGTGCCCCTGGTGGGCAAGTACGGGTGGCGGCGCTCCAGGTGACCTCGACCCCCCGCTCTCCCCGCCGCGAAACCGGGGAACGGCACGGGCCAGGCCATCGGCCTCATCTCCCGAAGAAGGGCGTTTCCCCGGCTTCTTGCCCACCAGCGGGACAAGGCCGCGCCAGGTGGTATAATCTTCGCATGCGCCAGATCGTGGTGGTCATCCCGACCTACAACGAAAGGGAAAACCTGGAACGGATAGTGGCGGCCGTCCTGGCCCAGCCGCTGGACCTCTCAGTACTGGTGGTGGATGACAACTCCCCCGATGGCACGGGGGAGATCGCAGACCGCCTGGCCGCCGAGGACGATCGGGTGGAGGTCCTGCACCGCGAGGGAAAAGGGGGGCTGGGGACGGCCTATCGCGCGGGATTCCGTTACGCCCTGGAAAGGGGAGCCCAGTATCTTTTCGAGATCGACGCCGACTTCTCCCACAACCCGGACGACATCCCCCGCCTCTACGAGGCGGCCAGGAGCGCGGACGCCGCCGTGGGATCCCGTTACATCAAGGGGGGCGGCTGCGAGAACTGGAGCCTTTTTCGCTGGATGATCAGCCGCGGGGGTAACCTCTATACCAAGCTGGTGGCCCGCACCAGGACGGTGGACACCACCTCCGGATTCCGCTGCTACACCCGGCGCGTCCTGGAGGCCATCCCCCTGGACCGGGTCACATCGCAGGGTTACGCCTTCCAGATAGAGATGACCTTCGTGGCCGAGGCCCTCGGGTTCCGCATCGTGGAGGTGCCCATCATCTTCACCGACCGGAGGGGCGGGGAGTCCAAGATGGATTTCGACATCTTCTGGGAGGGCCTCAGGGTGGTCTGGGGACTGCGCCGCAAGTACGCCGACCTCCTGGGGGGCTGATCCCGTTTCCCGTGGTGCGGAGGCTCTCGCTACCGCCGGGAGACCCCATTCCGCTGGGAGACCCCCATTCCGCCTCCCACCCCTTAGAAAAAAACCGCTCCGCGGACCCCGGCCCGCATGAGATCCCCTTGGTTCCGGTATCTCGGCGCCTCGCCCCCGGAGGATATCCCCACCCGTTTCAACCCCATAACCTGCGGGAGAGGAGGCCAGGGCCGAGTGGCGCGGCCCACTTCCGCCTCGGTCCCTCCGCCTACACGCCCTCCCCGTAGAGGCGGACCCGGTTGGGCCCCTCAGCCCGGGCAGCGGCCAGGGCGGCCATCGCCCTTTCCAGGAGCGTCTCCTCGCTGTCGGCGCAGGCCGGGTAGGAGGCCACGCCGGCGCTCATGGTCAGGGTCTCCACCTCCTTCCTCTCCCGGGAGGGGAAGGGGTATTCCTCCACCACCTTGCGTATGCGTTCGGCCAGGCGTATGGCCCCCAGCCTCCTGGTCTCCGGGAGGAGCACGGCGAAGGTGTGGCCCTGGTAACGCGCCGCGGTATCCACCTCGCGCGTGTTGCGCTTGATGATGCTGCCCACGTCCGAGATCACCAGATCCCCGAGGGAACGCCCGTTCCTCTCCACGTAAGCCTCGAAGTCGTCGATCTCCAGGAAGACCAGGCACACGTTGAGGCTGTAACGCCGGGCGCGGCATATCTCCTCGTGCAGGCGCTGCAGGAAGAAGTTCCGGTTGTAAAGGCCGGAGGCCGAATCGGTCACCACGTTGGTCTCCAACTCGGAGTACAAGCGGGCGATGAGCACCGCCAGGCCTCCTTGGTCGGCCACCAGGGCCAGGACGGGCAGGTGCCTCGCTTCCGGGATCCCCTGGAAGACCAGGGCCATTATGCCCACCACCTTACCCTCCGCCCGCATGGGTAGGGCCAGGAGGGTCTCCTCGCCACTGGCCCCCAGCAAGGCCACCTCCTCCCACCCCGTCTCCACCGCGTGGTGCACCACCGCCCCGGTGTCGAAGGTCCTCCCGCATATGGAATCTTCCACCGCCAGGGATCTGCCCACCGCCGATTCCAGCCTCTCTCCCCGGGCCAGGACCACCAGCAAGGAATCCAACCCCTGGCCGGGGAAGAGGATCATGCCCTCGCAGGCCCCGGAAAGGGCCATGGCCCTGTCCAAAAGCTGGGAGAGCTTGGGAAGGGGGTCGGAGTAGGCCTCCACCACTCCCGCGCCGGAGCACACGGCCGCGATCTCCTGCAGCATGCCGCCAAGGCGTCGGCTATCCACGGCCAACATGGAAAGTTTTTCCAATAAAAGCGCGAGCGGCGAATCCTTCCCCACGTCCAACACCTGGTAATCGCCGGCCGGGAGGCCCCGGCCGTCCGTGCCCTCAGCGACCAGGATAACGTGAGGGGCGGCTTCCTCGACCAACTTGGCGCTGGAGGCATAAAGAGGCGGAGGCTGTACCTCGGGAGGCCATTCCCCGGGCAGTTTCTTGGCCAGGATTCCCGTGAACCTCACTCCCTCGCACTGCGCCAGGACCCTGGCCAGCCCGCCGCAGAAAGAGTCGAAGCCCGCGAAGGCCAGGCGGATCTCTCTACTCTCCGACCCTCGTGGTGTTTCTTCCATATCTTGCCAGCAGATTCACCGGTGCCATCCGGAACATCGCCTCCATCACCCGTTGTCCACATTGTAATCCATCACCGATCCGGTTGGGAAGAAAATCCATGTTTCCCGCCTCCCCCCACCCGGCCAAGCCGGAGAGCCGCGTTCACGGATCCGCGGCCGACTAGGGCGGCAAGGCGTCGGTGGGGTGGGAGGCCTCAAGGGAAGGCGCAGCCGGCACTCCGGTGCTCCTCGTCCACCTCGTAGATGGGGAAGGGGAGCTCCGCGCCCTCCGGTATCTTGTGGATGTACTTGCGGCGGAACTCGGGGTCCTGCATGCGGCAGGTCATGGCCTTGCGGTCGTACTCCGGGTGCACCTTCATGCGGTGCCAGATATCCCAGAGGGATTCCTCCTTCACGTTGCCGAAGTGCAGGGGGGTGAAATCGCAGGGGGTCACGAAACCGTTATGGGTGATGTGTATCTGCCATTTCACGCCGAAGCATCCCATGATGTGGGGGTCGTTCACGTGGCACATCATGCACACGCGCGGACCGCGGAAATCCTTCCACTGTTCCTCGTGCAGCACCCGGAAGACCTCCCTCTCGGCGTCGGTGAGGATGAGCTCATCCTGCTTGAGGCACCTCCCGGTGGGGACCAGGTCGAAGACGGTGAGTTCCCGTACCCCCAGTTCCTTGCACAGGGCCAGGAAGTCGTGGTGGTAGCCCCTGCGCACCCACTCGCGGCTCATGTAGGTGGACAGGCCCACGTGCATTCCCCGCTCCACCGCCCTTTGGACCCCCTCCATCACCCGGTCGTAGAGTCCGGGCACGCCGCGCAGGCGGTCGTGCTCCTCGGGAACCGGGCTGTCCAGGCTGACGAAAATGGTGTCGCACCCCGCCCTGGTGAGTCGCTCCAGGTTCTCCTCGGTGAGGAGGGAGCCGTTGGTGAAGAGGTCGGCCACACAGTCGTTCTCCACGATACGCCTGATCAGGACGTCCAGGTCCGGCCGGAGGAGGGGCTCTCCGCCGGTGATGATGATATCCGTGATCCCCAGTTCCGCGCACTGGTCGATGACCCGGCACCATTCCCCGGTGGTCAGGGTGCCCTCGCGGGAACGCCGGAAGGCGCTGCAGTGCACGCACCGGGCGTTGCAGTCGTGGGTGACGGCGATGGTCACCGCGTGGGGTCCCCAATCCCTTCCCAACCCCCGGTTGACGATGTTGCGGTAGAACCTCTCGTAGGCCCGGGACTTCACCGGGGGCAGGTGGTAGGAGAAACGGTCCGGCCTGGCGAAGCGGATGAAGGGTATGTGGGGCCCCACGCTCTTGAGCAGCCACCCCCCGGCGGCCATGAAGAGGGGAAAGGTGGGGGGGCCGAAGGCGCGGTAGAATTCGCGCCGCAGCCTGCGGGTCAGCCTCGGGCCCTGCCGGCCACCGTCGCAAGACCTGCCGTCCATTCCTTGCTCCCCGCCTCTCCTCCCTCCCCGGACGAGCAACCGGGATGGATTATACAACATGCAGGTCCATACTCGGCCGGGAAACGCTTTCCCATTAATAGTTATCTTTATTATACTAAATAGTCAATATAAATTTCCATTTCTAAAACGGGCCGGGCGATGAAGGAGGTCCGCTCCGGACGCGCGGGGCGCGGACCGCATACCCGGTCCCGCTCGTAAACCCGAAACACAACCCCTTCGCCGAGGCGGCTTGGGCTCCAAGCAGGACCCGCTGTCGAGGGGTGCGGGGCAGAGGTGAACCAGGATGTTCACGTGGAAGGCGAGCCCGTCCGCCCACGGAAGGCCAGCGAAACGGGTTTGGCCAGGCCAAATGCCCACGCGACAGGGGACCGTGAACGGCGCCTTTTTCCGATGGCACCTTCACGCATGCCGGGCGGACATGGCCACGTCCAAGGAAAGAAGACGGGGGGTGGATCCGTTACCTCATCCGGGTGCGTCTTTCCCATCGCCCGGGACCTCGCCCCACGGGTCGGGCTCGCCGAAACCGCCCTCCTCCTCCATCTCCAGCTCGCGGCCACCCACCACCATGCGCGGCAGGGTGGTGGCCAGGAGGCTCGCCACTCCGGCCCCCAGGAGAACGAAGATGAGGGTCCGGGAGGCCACGAACTCCAAGGCGAGGGCGATCCCGGTGAGGAGGGCGGTCCACAGGTAGATGATGAGCACCGCCTGCCGGTGGGAATGGCCGATGTACAGAAGGCGGTGATGGATATGCTCCTTGTCCGCGTAGTGGAAGGGTTTTCCTTTGCGCGCCCGCCGCAGGATGGCCAAGCCGGTGTCGGCTATGGGCACGGCCAGGATGATCAGGGGGGTGAAGAGGGTGGCCACCGCGGTCCTCTTGAGGATGCCCTGGATGCTCACCGCCCCCAGGATGAAGCCCAGGAACATGGCGCCGGAGTCGCCCATGAAGATGCTCGCGGGGTGGAAATTGTGACGCAGAAACCCAAGGCAGGCGCCGGCCACGGCGACGGAGACCACTGTGGCCTGGAGGGTGTTGGGGTCCCCCCCGATGCGCGTGCCGTAGAAAAAGAAGGCGGCCGCGGAAATGGTGCACACTCCCGCGGCCAGCCCGTCCAACCCGTCGATGAGGTTGATGATGTTGGTGAAGGCCACCATCCAGGCCAGGGTGAGGAGTATGGAAAGCAGGGGGCTGGCGCTGAGGTCGAGGACGTTGCCCCGGGGCAGGGCCACGGTGCTTATCTCCACCCCGAAGGAGATGAGCACCAGGGAGGCGCCCACCTGCCCCGCCAGTTTCATCCAGGGCGAGAGGCGCCGCATGTCGTCCACCGCCCCCAGCACGGCTACCAGGGTGGAGGAGATGATGATTCCCAGAAGCTGGTAGGAGGAGAGGGCGTCGGACATGCCTACCGGCCGGGCTAGGGAAGGGACGGCGCGCACCAGCACCTTCCCGCCCAGGATGGAAAAGACCACGGCGATGAGTATGGCCAACCCCCCCAGGGTGGGAGTGGGATTCTCGTGCACCTTGCGGTCGTGGGGCATATCCACCGCCCCGAGCCTTTCCGCCCACCTCCGCGCCGTCGGGGTGAGGAAAAGCGCGAGGAGCAGGGAGACGGCGAAGATCAGCAGGTAGAGCAACCGGGTTCCTCCTCCCGCATGGGCACCAACTGCAGCCCCGCCTCATCCGCCAGGTCGTCGGCCAGCCTGTCCCGGTACCCCTCGCGGTAGTAGATCCGGGTGATCCCCGCGTTGATGAGCATCTTGGTGCACAGTACGCAGGGCTTGTGGGTGCAGTACAGTACCCCTCCCCTGACCGCCGTGCCGTGCATGGCCGCCTGGATGATGGCGTTCTGCTCGGCGTGCAGGCCGCGGCACAGCTCATGCCGCTCGCCCGAGGATACCCCCTCGCGTTCCCGCAGGCACCCCACTTCCTCGCAGTGGGGAAGCCCTACCGGAGCCCCGTTGTACCCCGTGGCCACGATGCGCTTCTCGACCACGACGATGCACCCCACCTGGCGTCTCAGGCAGGTAGAGCGCGTGGCGACCTGTTCGGCTATGGACATGAAGTACTCTTCCCACCTGGGCCTGCTCACCATTTCCCTCCCGCCCTTACCGGCGCCGTTCAGAGGTGAGGGTACAGCGGGAACCCGGCCAGGAGCTCGTCCACCCGGCGGCGCACCTCCCGCATGGTGTCCTCCGAGCCCAGGTTGTGGATCACGGCGGCTATGAGGTCGGCGATCTCCTCCATCTCCTCCTCCCCCATCCCCCGGGTGGTGACCGCCGGGGTCCCCAGCCGTATCCCGCTGGTCACCGCGGGCGGCTTGTCGTCGAAGGGGACGTTGTTCTTGTTCACCGTGATGCCCACCGCGTCCAGCGCCTCTTCCACCTCCCGGCCGGTGAGACCATGGGGGCGCAGGTCCACCAGCAAAAGGTGGGTGTCCGTTCCCCCGGAAACGATGCGCAACCCCCTTTCCGCCAGGGCCCCGGCCAGTTTCCTGGCATTTTTTACCACTTGACGTTGGTAGGCGGCGAATTCCGGCTGCGACGCTTCCTTGAAGGCCACCGCCTTGGCGGCGATGATGTGCATGAGGGGGCCTCCCTGCACCCCGGGAAAGACGGCGTGGTCCAGCTCCCGCGCGTATCGTTCCCGGCAGAGGACCATCCCTCCTCGCGGCCCCCGCAGGGTCTTGTGAGTGGTGGAGGTGACGAATTCGGCGTAAGGCACGGGATCGGAATGGATCCTGGCCGCCACCAGGCCGGCGAAGTGGGCCATGTCCACCATGAGCAGGGCCCCCACCTCGTCGGCGATTTCCCGGAAGGCGCGGAAGTCGATGTCCCGGGGATAGGCGCTGGCCCCGGCGATTATCAGGCGGGGGCGGCAGCGCCGGGCGATCTCCGCTATCTCCTGGTAGTCCAGCCTCTCCGTCTCCCGGTTGACGCCGTAGAAGTGGGCCCGGTAGAGGGCACCGCTGATGTTGGCGTGGGTGCCGTGGGTCAGGTGGCCCCCCGCCGCCTTATCCATGCCCAGGATGGCGTCGCCGGGTTTGAGGACACAAAAATAAACGGCCAGGTTGGCCTGGGCTCCGGCGTGGGGTTGAACATTGGCATGTTCCGCACCGAAAAGTTCCTTGGCCCGCTCTATGGCCAGTTTCTCGGCCTGGTCCACGAACTCGCATCCCCCGTACCAGCGGTGCCCCGGGTATCCCTCCGCGTACTTGTTGGTGAGGACGGAGCCCGCCGCGGCCAGCACGGCGCGCGAAGCGAAGTTCTCCGAGGCTATGAGCTCGATCTTGCGCCTTTCCCGCTCCAGTTCCCCGCGGATGGCCTCCGCGATCTCGGGATCCACGCGGGCGATCTCCTCGAATTCGTTCATGCTTCTCCTTCTTGGGAGGCCTCCGCCTCCGCCATCTTGGCCAGGCGCCTGGAGTGCCTGCCTCCCTCGAACGGGGTCTCCATCCATACGCGGACGATCTCCTCCGCGAGCCCGGGGCCCACGATCCGGGCTCCCAGGGCCAGGACGTTGGCATCGTTGTGCAGGCGGCTGTAACGGGCGGTATAGAGGTCGTTACATACCGCCGCCCGTATCCCGGGGACCTTGTTGGCCGCCATGGCCATGCCGATACCCGTGGCGCACACGGCTATGCCCCGCTCCGCTTCACCGCCCGCCACGCGCCGGGCCACCTTGAGCGCGAAATCCGGGTAGTCACAGGATTCCCCGGAAAAGGCACCCTCGTCCAGCACTTGGTGACCGTCGCGCCGCAGCCACTCGGCTATCAGCGCCTTGAGGGCGAACCCGGCATGATCGCACCCGAGGGATACTCTCATCCCCGCTTCCTCAAACTTCCATACCCGTCTTTTACCGTAGGGCTCCCTTTCCGCCGGGGGCGGGAGGTCCGAAGAGGGCGCGCATGGCCTTTTCCAAGGCCATGTCCAGGTCCTCGGCCACGCCTATGTAGACCTGGAGCGAACTCCCGATGGGGTCAATTATATCAGAGGAAGATGACTGCATATCCGCCAGGTAATGGGGCCCGGAAGGCGAACGGCGCAGTATCTCCAGGACCTTTTCCAGCCTCTCCTCCGCCTCCTTTTCGTCCCCCACCGTGTCCTCGCCCAGGCGCAGCATTATCTCCCCTTGGCGATGGGCAAGGTACCTTAAAGTGGTGGTCTTGGCCAGCGCTTTCGGGTCCATCCTCTCCACCGAGAGAAGGTGTTCCCGGGCCATGGCCAGGACCAGGTCCGCTTCCCCCAGGATCCGACCGTTCAGCGCGGAAGCACGGTGACCCTGGAGATCCAGCCCCCAGAGGTCCAGGGCCTGCACGGCAGTCGCGGTGGGCGGATTGCCTTCCACCGCCGAGGTGCCCGCGGAGGCCACGCGGACGAATCCCAGGTGGGGATAATCCATCTCCAGGCGCCTCAGGAAGAGGGCCTCCGCCATGGGGCTCCGGCAGATGTTTCCGGTGCACAGGAAGAGGATCTTCAACTCGTACCTCCGTTCAACGGCGTCGCAGCGCCTCCTCAAGCTCCTCCCGGGTAAGGACCCCGGCCCGGAGTATCTCCACCCCCTCCGCGGTAAGCCGGGCTACCGTGGAAGGACTCCCCGTGCCCGCCCGTCCCTGATCCAGGACCAGGTCCACCCTCTCCAGCAAGAGGGGGTCCAGGCCGGCGAAATCCGCCGCCGGCCGCCTGCCGGAGAGATTGGCGCTGGTGACCGCCAAGGGCCCGGTCACCTGCAGGAGGCGCAGCAGGAAAGGGTGGTCGGGGATGCGGATCCCCAGTTCATCCGAACCCCTAGCCACCCATTCCAGCCACCGGAGGGGAACCGTCTTGACCACCACGGTCAGCGGCCCGGGCCAGAAGACGGAAAGGCGCAGGAGGGGTTCCCTCCACTCCGGGGCGGCCAGTTCGGCGGCCCGCGCAGCGTCCTCCACCATCACCGGGATGGCCTTGGCCGCATCCCTTCCCTTGATCTCGAATATCCGCTCCACCGCCTCCCGGCGTTCCACCCCGGCGGCAAGCCCGTACACCGTCTCCGTGGGGAGGACGGCCAGACCCCCCCGTTCAAGCACCTCGGCGCAACGGGCCAGCAGCTCCTCCTGGGCATGATCGGCGAATCGCAGGATCTCGGGCATAAGGGTATTTTACAGCACGGAGCGCTGAAGAATGGACGCCCAGGACCACGTCTGCGAGGTACCGCGAGGGAACAAGGCCAGGGCAAGGGGGCCTCCTGGGCGCCATACCCAGCGAGCCGCGGAAGGGGGCGATCTCGCAGGGCACCACCCGGCCCACGGCCAGGCGGGGGTACGGGGACGCCCAGGACCACGTCTGCGAGGTACCGCGAGGGAACAAGGCCAGGGCAAGGGGGCCTCCTGGGCGCCATACCCAGCGAGCCGCGGAAGGGGGCGATCTCGCAGGGCACCACCCGGCCCACGGCCAGGCGGGGATAAAATGAACCCGGATGGAACGAGCCATAACGGATACCCCGAGGGGGATATTCCTTTCGGGAAATGCGCTCCTCATGTACGCCGCGAAGGCGGGGTTACGCAGATCCTATACCATGGGGCTATGCCTTTCGGAAAATGTGCTCCTAATGCCCGCACATTCCTCTGTCGATAAATTAATTTTGAAAGGAAGACCGGGGAGAGGGCCCGCTTTCGCGGCCCGGGAGAGACGCCCGGGGGTAAGGCGAGGGAATACCCGAAGGAGAAACGAAACCCTGGGGTGGGAATGGGTACTATCGTGTGGTCACCCCGAGGGGATGAGGCCCGGGAGAGGATTGGCAGGATATGGCAGAAGACCTGCCGCGCGGTGAGGAAGCCGCCGGGATGCGGGAAGCCGGCGAGGAACTGGCCCGGAGGGCGGTGGAGCTGCTCATCGCCCTCAACGCGGCCATGATCAACATACACATGTATCCGCCCACCAGCGACATGATCAGCGCCTCGGTGGAGACCGCCTACGCACGGCTGGGGCCCCTGCTGGAGGCCACCGGTACCCTCACCCTGGGCGAGGCGGACAACCTGCTGCTGGTCAACGGGGAAAGGCTGCACGACCGGGACCAGGCCCGCCCTCCCGTCCTCTCCTTCCTGGAGGGGTTGCGCCGCCGGGACGTGTACAGCATCACCTTCGAGCGGGGGATGGACCAGCAGGAGTTCCTCGCCTTCCTCTACGTCATGGCCCGCGACCCCGAGGAGCTGCGCCGCAGCGGTGGCCTGGCGGAGGAGGTCGCCCGCCAGGGCTGCGCCCACATCCAGGTCAACGAGAGGCGCTTCGTATCCGTGACCGACGAGGAGGTGGTCACCGCCGAGGCCCGCGAGAAGGCCGAGGAGGTGAAGGCCGAGGAGGAGGAACTCCGCCGCCTGGAGGAAAAACTGAAGGACGAGCGCTTCGTGGCCTACGTCACCGGGGCCCGTACCCGGCGCGAAGCGGGCGAGGAAGCCATCCGGGACGTCATCTCCAACCCGCCCCGCCTGGGGATGCTCCTGCGGCAGGCGGTGCGGGAGATCGTGGTGTTGAAGGACAACCCGGAAGAGGCCCTGGAGGAAGTGGTGGCGGGACTGGAAAGAGCGGCCGTCCTCCTCGACGAGGTGCCCGACCCGGAGCTCCGTCGCATGGACGGGGAGGAGGTGGCCCGCGCGGCGGCCTTCCTGGAGTCCTCGGAGCTCAAGGACTTCCTCCTCCTGGAGAAACCTCCCGCCCTGGACAACGTCACCCCGCGCAAGAAGATCCTGGAGAGCCTGCGCGAGAGCAAGACCCTGGACCTACTGGAGAGCGTCATCCGCGAACACGAGTACCTGCACCGGCTGTCCGAGGACCGGGAGGTACCCTACAGCCCCGAGCAGGAAGAACGGCGGAGGGAGCTCTCCACCCTTATCGATGAGATCTACCAGGCCTCGGTGGGAAAGCCCTGGGAATCCAAGGTCAGCGACCGCATCTTCCAGGCGGACATGTGGAAGAAGATCGCCGAGGGCAAGGGGGAGAGGGGCAACGCCGGAGCCAGCACCCTCGTGTACCAGATAAGCAACCTGCTGGTCAACGAGGGGTTGACCCTGGACATCGACGAGCTCTCCCGGGCCCTGAGCATCGACGAGAACATACCCAGGCTGCTCCAGAAGCTCTACCGGGCCCGGAGGCCGGAGACGGTGATCAGGCTGGTGGAGAGCCTCCTGGACAACCTGGAGGACATGAGCCCGGAAATCCGCCTCAAGACGGCGGAGACCCTGCGCAACATCCCCGACGCCCTGGAACTGAGCCGGCACCTCCGGGAATTCCCCGTGGCCTACGAGATGAAGGACCGCCTCCTGGACCGCCTGGAGAGGGAGCGGGAACTCACCGAGATCTACACCACCCTGGCCGGCTGCCTTTCCGCGCTGGCCCAGAGCTTCATCCTGTCCAAGGATTACCATGCTGCCCTGGAGATCATCGACACCTTCTGGCGCCACCACGGGGAGGACGGGGGGCGCAAGCCTGAACAGCGCAAGGTGGCCCTGGACGCGGTGGTCACCGTGGCCAGCCCTGAGGTCCTGGACAACCTGGCCGAGGTTCTCCGGGAAGGTGACATACAGACCATCACCGAGGTGGCCGAGCTGCTCATCAAGTTCGAGGACCGCTCGGTGCAGCCGCTCATCCAGGTCCTCAAGGAGAGCGAGGACCTCCTGGTGCGGAGGGTGACCTTCGAGGCTTTGGAAAATATTGGTAAAGATGCCATCCTCAGCCTCATCAACGACCTGGAGAAGTACAACCCCTGGCACATGTACCGCAACATCATCTCCATCCTGGCGGAGATCAGCAACCGCTCCATCATCCAGTCCCTGGCCCGGTTCATCAAGCACCAGAACCCGGAGGTGCGCCGCGAGACGGTGAAGGCCATCTCCCGCATCCGCACCCCGGAGACCACCTCCCTTCTGGTGGAGGCGGTGGACGACCGGGACGAGCAGGTGCAGAGGGAAGCCTGCCTGGGTTTGGGGCGGATGCGGGACGTGAGCACGGTGCCCGTCCTCCTGGAGGTGGTGCGCCCGCCGCGCAGCTTCCGCCGGGAGAGACGCCGCACGGGGCCGGTCAAGGCCGCCGCCCTGTGGGCCCTGGGGGAGATCGGCGACCGCTCGGCCATCCCCTACTGCCGCCAGATCCTGCGCCGCGGCTCCCGCCTACCCTTCCGCTTGGGACGCAACGACCAGGTGAGGGCGGCGGCCGCCCTGGCACTGGGCGCCATCGGCGGCGAGGAGTGCCACTCCATCCTCCAGTCTCATTCCCACGACCGCAGCGAGGAGGTGCGTCGGGCGGCGGCGGAAGCCCTTCGACGCATGCAGCGACGCAAGGCCGCCTCCTGAGAGGCCTCCCGGGCGGGAGCTTCCCTGCCTCATTCCAGGGACCCTCCACATACCTGGTGCCCATACATAACACGTCTCAGCCTTCCCCCCATTACTCACGGGAGGGAAAAACCGGGGGCGGAAAAGAGGGGCCCGTGGAGGTCATCCCCATCCCACGAGCCAAATCGGGCACGCGGCCGATCCCGGTATAGACCGAAGAAAGACGGTCATACCTTCTGGCGTTGACGGCATGCTCCAAAGAGGCGGGGTCAGCAAGGGCGACCGGTTGCCTGCAGGATGGACACCCGTAGGGTCCATCCCCTTTCGCGGGGAAAGGAAGATGGCCTTCCTCAGACCCCGTTCCCGCCCGCCTCCACGGCGAAGATGGGCGGGATGGAAAAATGTACCAGGGAAAAGTCCTTCCCCAGTATCCTCTCCGCCTCCTTCCAGGCTTCCTCCAGCGAACCGGCCCACTGGAAGCCCAGCCTCTCCACCACCTCCCGCCGCCGGGCCCCCACCACGATGACCCTCTCCAGGTGCCGCAGGGCCAGGCCGCACCAGTACCAGACGTAGAAGGGATGGACCCCGTGGTAGGAATGTTCGTGACGGTAGGCGTGGACGTACTCCCTGCGGGTGGCGAAATCCTCCTCGAAGAGGGACTCCATCTCCGCCGGGTCGCGGGTCCGGGAGAGCACCCGCTCGTAGAACTCCACGTAGGGCAGGTGGTGCCGGCGGTGGAAACCGGGACGGAAGGGCTGCAGGAGGACCATCACCCCTCCCTCGCGCACCGCCGGCCTCCCCAGGTGGAGGTTGAAGACGTAACCCAGGGCGGAATTGGCGGCCAGGAGGGGGTTGATGCGCGAGAAGGCCGCGTAGGGGCTTATGTCCGGCAGGGCCAGGAACAGGGCGTCGGCCTGGTCCCCCAGGCGCACATTCTGCTGGCGGTAAAGCTTCCGCAGGGTAAGGCGGTGCACCTCGCCGGGGCTACCGGCGTGGACGGCCACCGGGGCATAGGCGCTGCGCAGGCGGGAGGAGGCCATGGCCTTGACCGCCGGCGGCAGGGGCCGGGAGAGCCGGAAGGGCAGGGGTACCCGCTGCCGGGAGAGGGAGAGGTACCTATCCAGGGGGCCGGGCCAGACGCGGTTGTTGAGCACCGTCTCCACGCTGAGCAGCCTGGCGTGACGGGCCAGGTACTCACCCTGGGCCCGGAGGATGTCGTGAAACCGGCTGGCGGGGTCCATGACCGAACCGCCCTCCACCAGAACCCGGACGTTGTGGTGGGCGCGGATGGTACGGTAGGTGCCCAGCCCCACCAGGTAGGACTTCCACCCCCCGTTCATGCTGGTCCAGTTGACGTTCACGTAGACGGTGAGGTCTGATTCCATTATTTTCCTGTTCACTTCCACGCGGTACCCCTCGGGGGTGGCGCCCAGGTCCACTACCCCCGCCGGGTCCTCGGCGTCGTGGTTGGTAATGCGCGCCGGGCCCATGACCGCCCAGACCCTCTTGCCCAAGAGGTGCCGCAACTCCTTCTCCGACCACTTGCGGTGCAGGCCCACGGCGCACACCAGCTCCACATCCTCCCGGCGCACACCGAGGGAGAAGAGCTCCTCCAGCACGGCCTCCACCGCCGGCCCGCGGGGGTCCCTCCACGCCGGGGGAAGGGGGAGGCAGGGGTCGTCGAAGGCTATGGTCACCCGGGACCCGGGGCCCACCAACTCGGAGATGGGGGGCGAGCCCACCGGGTTTCTGAGGGCTTCCCGGACCCGCGCCGCGTAGTCCGGGAGGGGTTCCAGGGGAGGCGGGGCTTCCACCACCCGGGTGCGCTCCGGCAGGTCAACGGCCACCAGGTCATCTCCGTAGAAGACCAACCTCCTCATCCCCACACCTCGCTCCTTTTCCACGCTTCCTGTTTCCAAGATATGGTAATAACGCCTTGTCCGTTACCCGCCGGCGTCCTCCCCGGCCCGACCGGGGCGGGCAGGCCGTAAACGCGGGCCACCCGTCAAACCGCCGCGGCATCGGGCTGCGCCGCCCTCCATCCCCACGACGGCCATCACGCCAACGGCTTGAGCCCGGAGGGCCCCCGCTTCTCCGCTGAACCCCAACGCCGAGGCGCTTTCCCCTTCCGCCTTCCCGGCCGTCACTCCGTCGCCCGCTCCCGGATCCCGGTCTCCGCATCCGATTTTCCCGCACTTCAGCTTTCCGGGCTCATCCCATGGCGCCGGAAGCCAGGATGCGGTCCGCCTCCGCGGGATCCTTGCCCAGCAACTCCTCCAGGAACCAGCGGTTGTGCTCGCCGAGGGCGGGAGCCGGGCCCCGGGGGCGGATATCGCTCTCCGCCGCCTTCACCGCCGGTCCGAAGATGGTGATGGTCCCCGCCCCCGGCTGCTCCAGGTCCACGAGCATCCCCCGCGCCCGGGTATGGGGGTGTTCCACCACCTGCCTGACATCCTGGATGGGGGCCCCAGGCACCTCGTATTCCTGCATGAGGGCCCAAACCTCCTCGGTGCTCAGTCCGGACGACCATTCCTCGATTATCTCCTTGAGAGCAGGCTCGTTGGCGTTGCGGGCCATGAGGTCCCGGAAGCGCTCGTCCTCGGACAGCTCGGGACGGCCCATGGCCCGGCACAGGTTGCGGAAGGGATGTTCGCCCACGCAGATGATGAGCACGAAACCGTCCCGGGTCCGGAAGGTGTCGAAGGGCGTCACGTAGGGATAGCGGTTCCCGGTGCGGCCGGGCACGTTGCCGGTGACCGTGTAGTCCACGAACTTGGCCTCCAGGAGGTTGATGCCCACGTCGTACATGGAGATGTCCAGGTAATCCCCCTTCCCCGTCCTCTCCCGGGCGAAGAGGGCTGCGCATACGGCGAAGGCGGCATAGAAGGCAGTGGATATGTCCACGATGAGGGTCCCGGAGCGGAGGGGAGGACCGTCCGGAAACCCGGTGGTGCTCATCAACCCGCTCATGGCCTGGATGACCGCGTCGTAGGCGGGCAGGTGGGAGAGCGGCCCGTATTGTCCGTAACCGGATATGGAACACATCACCAGCCGGGGATTGATGCCTTTCAGGGTCTCGTAGTCCAGGCCCAGCTTGCCCATCACCCCGGGCCTGAAGTTCTCCACCAGGACGTCGGAAACGGCGACCAGCTCCTTGAAGAGGCCCACCCCCTCGGGGTTCTTGAGGTCCAGGGTTATCCCCTTCTTGCCCCGGTTGAGAACAGCGAAGGAGGCGGACACCCCGCCCTTGTAAGGAGGGAAGAGACGGGCTTCGTCGCCCATGCCCGGCCTCTCCACCTTGATGACCTCCGCCCCCATGTCCGCCAGGAAAAAGGTGCATCCCGGGCCGGCCACGGTGGTGGTGAAGTCGATGACCCTTATGCCCTCGAGGATGGACCGCATCGTGGAACCTCCTTTTCCCTCATGAACCCTCGATGTCTAAGCCCTCGGGCCAAAAGCGCCCACCCGGCTTGGGATCGACGGGGCCGTCTTGGCCGCACTGGCCGGGGTGGCGAGCAACCCGGGCCGCCGGAGCCCGTGGCCTGGCGCCTTGCCCGGCCGGATCCTCTAGACCTGGCCCGCCATATCCATTTTCCCCGCTTCCCGCTTCTTAAAACGCTCCCACGCCTTCCGGGGCGAGGCCACAACCGGGGCATGAAGGCCAGGCGGAAGACGGATCGGTTCTTCGTCCCTTTTCCGGCTGCCCCAAATGTACGTCATGCCTTCTCGATTTCAACATCCTCTTCCCGGTGGACGCCATCCGGACGGCTTCTATAACCGAGGCACGGAATGTCGGCGCTGGAGGACTTCGCCCGTTTACCAAACGCGCGAGGCATCATTCCGCCCTCCTTCCACCCGGGAAAAGAGGTCCAAGAGCTCAAGACGGGCGCCAGACCCGCCAACTGTCTTCATAACCCTAACCCAAATCGAGGCCGACTTGATCTTGCTTTCGTCGTCCGGAAATGGCGACAGGAGATCCTACCCTGTCACTGCCCCGGTGGAGAGGACAAAAGCTCGGGAATTCCCATTTGTAGGATGGGTCTTCCGCCCGATGCATATGGCTTTCTCCGGACAGGCCGTGGCCCAGCCCCCGCCACCTTTGCATTCCTCATAGATGACCACCACCCTGGGAGCCCGTTTCGCGGAACCTTCGAACGTGCCCTTGGAAACGAACTGAATCTCGCCGGACCACCGCGGTGGTGTCGCCTTCACGTAAAGCATGTGTTATCCTCCGACATGCGGTACCCGTAATCCACTGGCCGCAGGCCATAAGGGCAGCCGGACGGCACTTGACGGCACCGGCGGAAGGGGCGCCGTTTTCGGCGGCCAACTGCCTTCGACCCCAGGGACCATGTCCCGTACGGGTGATGGGAAATCACGGGAGTGAGCCATGGACGGACTGGCGAAACGGCTGCGCCTGGTCCTCGACCGGCGCCTCAGCGTTTCCAATCTCCTGGAAAAACTGGATGGGCTCTACGGGCCGGATATGGCCATTACCCTCCCCCGCCCGGTGATGCCCTCCCTCTTCCCGCGGCCGGGCATCTCCATCCGCGAGGCCCTCCGCCTTTCCAACCTGGTCGCCGAGGCCCTCATCCGGCGCCTGGACCTCCGCAAGGGGGAGCGCGTACTGGTGATCTCTCCCGACGCCGGCGAGGCATTCCTCGTCACCCTATCGCTGGTCAAGGCGGGGGGGATAGCCGTCCCTTTGTCCACACCTCCCCGAGAGAACCGGCTCCAGGTTCTTATCCGGGAAGGCGGGATCCGGAAAGCCCTCCTGGGAGGGGGGTTTTTGAGGCAGAATCCTTCCGGGCGGGCGGAGCTCCCGATCGGCCGGAACGGACTTCAGGCCGTGGCCGTCAATGCCGCGGACGCGGGACCGGGGGAGCTGTCCCTGGAGGAGGCCTCCGCGGAGTCCTCCGGGTTCTTCATTCCCTACACCCTGAAACCCGGCAGCGTGGTGGCCATCGCTCCCCGGGGAGGAGAGGATGGCCGGCCCCTCCTGGTGATGGCCACCAGCCGGGCCATCCTGTACGCGGCGCGCGCTCTGTCCTGCTTCCTACCGGTCGGCAACGGCGGCCGCTGCCTCTTCCTGCTTCCCCCCGAAGGCGCCTCCTGGCTGTCCGCGGCTTCCCTGGCCCTTTGCGCGGGGTTGCACCTCGAGTTCGCGGGGGCGGAGGAAACGCCCGCTTCCCGGCAAAGAGCGGAAGGCAAGGCGCCGCGCATGGCGGTGGCCGACCCTCCGCGTATCTCCCGCCTGTCGGCGGGCCAGGGCGAGGGCTCGCGACTCTCCGGCGCCCGGCTCTGGATATGCGTGGACGTGCCGGAGGGAACCCGCCGGGATGAGACGGGACCCCCGGCCATGGGCCTTTGGTCGCGCGGGGGAGGGATAATTATCCTGGAATTATCTTCCATACAGGACATGGCTCCCCTCGCCCTCCTCCGGCTTTCCCTGGCCGGAAAAAGGGCCGTCCTTTCCACCCCCTTCCTACCCCTTCCGCCCCACCGGATAATGCGGGGCTCCGGCTCCCCTTCCGGTCCCTCAGAGGTGGAGGCCATCCGGGGGCCCGCGGTCACCCCGGGATGGTGGAATGACCTGGAGACTTCCCTGCGCGCCTGGAAGAACGGCTGGTTTTATCCCCGGGCGGCCTTTCGGGGCCCTGGCGTAGACCCCGCATCGTTTCCGCGGGTATGAGGCCATGACCTCAGGGCACGGGCCTCGGGGATCGTATTGGTGGAACCATGCCCTCAACCGGGTACCATCCATGTCCTCCGCCGGGCGCTCCAGGAATCGCAGGACCAGAGAGGGCTCCAGTCATTAGAGCACCATTCCGCACCCTTCGGGAGACGACCCGAGGCGTGAAAGGGGCCGGTAAACCGCTCCGTGAGCCGGAGAGGATGGGTTAACGTTCACCCGGGCGCCCTTGAGATCGGAAAAGCGTGAGGGGCCGCCGCCGTCCGGTAAAAGCAAACAATAACCGGGTTGATCTCCCTCAGGGTTCATTGCCCCTTCCGGAAGGCTTGTAATAACATAAGCGCAAGGGATGGCTGTAGAAACAGACCAGTCACCGCGCCCTGGGAGGGCCAAGGAATCTCGGTCTTCGATGTCCGGAAAGGAGGACCCATGGCCATTCCCCGGGGAAGGAGCAAGGAGAGCTTCGACCGTTTCCTCAAGCTGTTTTACCGCCACAAGGACCTGGCCTTCCGCATGACCAACTGGCCCCTCTTCCGGCAGCTGGGCGGGGCGCTCATAGACTACCGCAACACCAACCTCACCTACGTGCCCATTTACAAGGACCTGGAACTTCCCGCCGGTGCCGCCGCCCCCCTCGCGGTCATCGAGCATTTCATACGCGAGGCCGACCACCACGTCATCCTGCACCGCTGTCCCTGCCGGAGCGAGAACGGCTGCCGGGACTTCGACCCCTATTTCGGCTGCACCTTCCTGGGGCCGGCGGCCCGGGGCGTGGACCCCGGGGTGGGGCGCCACGTGAGCATGGAGGAAGCCCTGGACCACCTCCACCGGGCCTCGGAGATGGGGCTGGTCTCCTGCGTGGGAAAGTTCAAGGGGGACGCCGTCATGCTGGGGGTCAGGGACCACCACCGCCTGATGACCATATGCCACTGCTGCCCCTGCTGCTGCATCTCCACGGGCATCCCCCTGGCCTCCCGGGAGGCGCGTGACCTCCTGGTGAGGATGGAGGGGCTGGCGGTGGAGGTGGACGAGGAGAAGTGCAGGGGTTGCGGCAAGTGCGTGCAGGCCTGCATCTTCCGCCAAGTGAGTCTGGAGGAGAGGGTACCCGCCTCGGACCCGCGTGCCGCGGCAGGACCAGCGGCCTCCGCGCCGCTCACGGAAGGCGCCGCGGTTGCCCGGGGCACGGGACCCGTCGCCCAGGGGACCGGCGAAGCCGGGGAAGTCCCCACGGGCGCCTTCGAGGCTTCCGCGAAACGGGCTCCCAGGGTGGCGGTCATCGGCGAGGAATGCAAGGGTTGCGGGCGCTGCGCCACGGCCTGCCCGGAGAAGGCCATCAGCATCCGCGTCACGGACCCCTCCTACATGGAGCGCTGCATACGGCGCATCGCCTCCACCGTGGACTTGAGATGACGCGGCGCGCGGACTAAAGCCCGGCTTCGGTGGGTTCGCCTACCACGGCCCGGAGACCCGGGCGAGGAATATTCTTCCACTCATCCCTCGTACTTCCCGATCAGCTTGGAGGCGATGAGCCCGCAGGCGGTCATCCGGGTCGGGGCACGAGGAGGCAGCCCTCATGCGGCTGGCTTCGGTGGGTTCGCCTACCACGGCCCGGAGACCCGGGCGAGGAATATTCTTCCACTCATCCCTCGTACTTCCCGATCAGCTTGGAGGCGATGAGCCCGCAGGCGGTCATCCGGGTCGGGGCACGAGGAGGCAGCCCTCATGCGGCTGGCTTCGGTGGGTTCGCCTACCACGGCCCGGAGACCCGGACGAGGAATATTCTTCCATTCACCCCTCGTACTTCTCGATCAGCTTGGAGGCGATGAGCCCGGAGGCCACCGTGGAGGGGACCCCGCCGCCCGGGTGGGTGGAGGCCCCGGTGAGGTAGAGCCCCTTTATGCTCTTGGACCTGGCCGCGGGCCGGAAAACCGCCTGGGCCGGGAGGTCCATCTGCAGCCCGTAGATGGCCCCTCCCGGGGAAAGTAGGCGGCGCTCGAAATCCAGGGGCGTGGACACCTCCAGGACCGTCACGTGGTCGGCCAGCCCGGGTATGGCCTTATCGGAGAGGCCGTTGATCATGCGCTCCGCCACCCGCTGCTTCTCCCGGTCCCAGTCCGTCCCCTCCAGCCTGTAGGGCCCCATGCCCATGATGTTCAGGACGTGGTGCCCCTCCGGGGCCAGGGAGGGATCGGACTCCGTGGGCCAGCAGATGAGGCCGTGCACCCTCTCCGGTATCCTCCCCCGCCGGAACTCGTTCCACCAGAAGTCGTTCATCATCTGCAGGGGGCCGATGGTCAGGCTGTGGTGGGCCTCCAGGGGCGGCCGGTAGTCCACCCCCACGTAGAGCATGACGCAGGACATGGAGACCTCGTAGCTCTTTATCCCGTAGCGCGCCAGCCAGGGCAGGTGTTCCTCCCCGATCATCTCCAGGTAGAGCTTCTTGGCGTTGACGTTGGAGACCACCAGGTCGGAGGTGATCTCCGTCCCGTCGGCCAGGCGGACCCCCTCCACCCGGCGGTCACGCACCAGGACCTTCTCCACCCGGGTGTTGAAACGCACCTCCATTCCCAGCTTCTCCCCGAGGCGCTGGAAGGCCCGGGGTATCTGGATCATGCCGCCCCGGGGATACCAGATGCCCTCGTGCTCGGAGTAGGGGATGAGGGCGATGAACCCGGGGGCCAGCTCCGGTGGCAACCCGCAGTAGAAGGACTGGAAGGACATGGTCTGCTGCACCACTTCGTTCTTGAAGTACTTGAGGATCACGTCCTGGTAGCTCCGGAAGAAGAGGGGGAGGAACTTGAGCATGCGCGGGTTGCGCAGGCCCATCTTGGCCATGTCCAGCATCCCGTTGCAGGGGTTGGTGAAGAAGGTCTCGATGGTCTGGCGCATCATGTCCGCGAAGTAGTCGGCCAGGCGGTACCACTGCCTTCCGTCCTCCGGGGAGATGCGGGAGATGACCTCCGCCGTCCCCTCCAGGGAAAGCGGGTAGTTGATGCGCGAGCCGTCCTCGAAGATGTAGCTGTAGATGGGGTCGCAGAGGACCAGGTCCACCTCCTCCTCGAAGCTGGTTCCCAGTTCCTGGAAGGCCATGCGTATGGGGTGGATGACCTCCACTATGGAAGCCCCCACATCGAAATGGTAGCCCTCCTTCTCGAAGGTGGAGCAGCAACCGCCCACCCTCTCCGACTGCTCCAGGACCAGGACCTTGCGTCCCTGCCTGGCCAGCAGGGCCCCGGCGGTTATGCCGCCGCACCCCGCCCCGATGACGATGACGTCGTAATCGGCCATCTCCCGCTACCTCCTATGCCTTCCGTCCTCCCATGGTGGCGTTAATCTACCATTTTATTCCATTAAGGTGCCGCGCCTCGCCTCCCCCGGGTCACAGCGCGGCCTTCTTGGCCCGCAGGGTGTCGTACTCGAAGCGCCGCATGCAAATGTTGTTGGGGTCGTAGATCATCTTCATGGTCCGGTAGGTGTCCACGTAGGTCCCCGCCTGGGGGAAGATGAGCCCTATCAGGTCGTGCAGGGGACCCGCGCCCTCCAGCAGGGGCCAGATGCCGAAGCACACCCCGGACCCCTTGCGGAAGGAGGCGGCCATGGCCGCCAGGGTCCCGGAGATGGTGCGCAGGCTGTCCTCGGGGTTGGACTGGTCGATGAAGATGTCGAACTCGATGAAACCCAGCCTCCCCATGTCGTAGGGCTGGAAGTAGGTGGCGATGAGGTCCGCGGAGATGACGTTGTCGTCCGTCCCCACCTGGGAGGTCATGGCCCGCATCATCTCCCGGTTGATCTCCGGGAGGTACTCCAGGTGGTCCAGCCCGAAGCCCACGAAGAAGGAGCCCTTCACCCGCTGCACGCGCACCGATTCCCGGAAGAACTTGGTAAATTTATCCACCCCCAGGATGCGGCCGGCTGAGATCTGCTCCACGACTTCCCAGTCCATGAACTCGAACTCCGGGGCCACGGCCAGGATGTCCTCCTCGCACACCTTGCACTTGGCCTCCGCCTCCTCCATGGTGTAACCGCCGGTCACCGGCACCACGTAGTGGCGGGGGAACATGGGGATGAGCACGGAGGATTCGGCGTTGGTCTCGGCCAGGAAGATGCCCATGTAGGTGTTCTGGAAGTAGGCGTTCTCGATGACGATGTTGCGCTGGCTGATGGCCTTGAGGGCGGGAGCGATGTGCTCCCACTTCTCGGTGTCGCTGACGGGCACGGTGAGCTTGAGGTGATTGGGTTCGGGGTACAGGCGGAGGGTCATCTCGGTGATGATGCCCATGGTCCCCAGGGAGCCGCGGATGAAGGCCCGCACGTCGGGACCCGGCCCGGGAAGGTGGGCGTTGTCCGCCCCGTAGGCCTGCGGGCCGCAGACCATCACCTTCCCGTCGGGGAGGACGATCTTGTAGCCGATGATGTGGTCCAGCCCCACTCCGTACTTGTTGGCCAGGGTGGAGATGTTCCCCATCATGATGTTGGAGACCACCGAGGCGTTGGCCGAGGTGGAGGGGTTGATCAGGCGCAGGCCCCGCTTGAGGGTCTCCGTCTGCAGCTGGGCGAAGGTCACCCCGGGTCCCACGGTGCAGTACATGTTCTCCTCGTCGATCTCCAGGATGCGGTCCATGCGCCGGAGGTCGCAGAGGATGCCCCCGTAGGGAGGGATGGTCATGCCCAGGGTGTTCAGCCCCGTCCCGTAAGGGGTCACGTCGACCAGGTAGCGGTTGGCGATCTTCATTATGGCCGCCACGTCCTCGGTGGATCCGGGCAGGGCCACGATGTGGGGATGGTTCATGGGCACCACCGACTGGTCCCGGGCATAGGCCACGGTGATGTTGATGTCATTGGAGACCCATTCCTCCCCCAGCGCCTCCTGCAGTTCCCGGTAGGCCTTCTCCAGGTTCTCCGGCCGGTTGTGGGTCCCGTCGATCTCGTGCTTCACCGGCACCTTGATGATCTTCCTCTCCCGCAGGTCCTTTTTCAGATCCTTTCCCTTCATCTCTCCCTCCTGAAGGTCAGGCGTTGAATATTCTCATCACCAGGGGCATCCAGCGCCCGAAGCCGCCGGCGACCATCCCCTTTCTTCCGGCGGACCCATGCTCGCTTCTCCCTCGAGGGTCAGGCCTTGATCCCGTTATCCGGGGGGCATCCAGCGCCCGAATCCGCCGGTGACCATCCCCTTCCCTCCATCGCATCCACGCTTTCAACCTCTATCGGGGCCCGGCGCGGCCGGACGGGCCACTCCCCTCTACGCCAGTAGCTGGTAGAGGTCGTACACCGGGAGGGCTCCCCGCTCTTCGAGTTGCTGCACGCAATGGGGACAGGCGGTGATCACCGCCTCGGCGCCCACGGCGCGCGCCTCCTCCAGCCTCTCCTCCGCCGTCCAGGCGGAGAGCTCCGGCCGGCCCGCCTTCACGCCGCCTCCCGCGCCACAGCACCAGGAATTCTCCAGGTTGCGCTCGAACTCCAGGAGCTCCAGGCCGGGCACGGCGGAGAGCAGGCGGCGCGGGGCGTCGTAGATCTCGCACCACCTCCCCAAAAAACACGGGTCGTGATAGGCCGCCCTGAGCTTCCTCTCGCCGCCGGGCGAGAAAGCCTTCTTCTTGAGGGCCCCGGCCAGTACCTCCGCGGCGTGCACCACCTCCAGCCCCATGACCGGCGAGTACTCGTCGCGCAGGACCTGGAGGCAGTGGGGACAGGCGGTGACGATGCGCGATGCCCCCGTGGACCGGAAGAGCTCGATGTTCTCCAGGGCCCGCTCCTCGAAGCCATCCCGGTCCCCCAGGGCCAGGCTGAAGCTCCGGCAGCAGGGCTCGGAGTCGCCCAGCACCCCGAAGTCCAGCCCGGCCGCCCGCAACGCCCTCACCAGCGCGGAGAGCCTCTCCTCCCCCCCGGGAGCGGCGTAAGCGCAGCCCACGAAGAGCAGGTTCTCCGCCTTCTCCCGGGTGAGGTCCTTCACCCCCAGGCCGCGAACCGCCCCTCCCTTGAAGCCCTTCTCCAGGCCGAAGGGGTTGTCCCGCTCCCGCGTGGACTCCAGCATGGGCGCGTGGGCGGGAAGCGGTCCCCACCCCTCCTCCACCGCCTTCTCCCGCATGAGCTGGATGATGCGGGTGGTGTGCAGCCCCTTGAGGGGGAAGCACATCTCCTGGCACAGGCCGCAGAGATTGCAGGAGTAGATGATCTCCGCCGTCTTCTCCGTGGGCTCGAACTCCAGGTTGGTGATGGCGCGGGCGATCTCCATCATCCCCGCCGCGTAATAGGACTCGAAGCGGTAGCGCGTCCCGCAGGGGCAGTTGGCGGAGAAGCGGGCGCTTGTGAACTTCTGCACGTTTATGGACTGACACATCTTGCACTTGCCGCATACCCAGTAATCGTCCCGGTAGTCGGTGAGCTTCTCCCTCTTCCTGGTAAGTCCCCCCTCCATGGACTACACCCCCTCCATGAGCTGGCCCCGGTTAAGCAAGCCCTTGGGGTCCAGCACCCGCTTCAGCTCGCGTATCATGCGCACGTTCTCGGGATCCAGCCGGGAATAGACCAGGCGGGCCACCTCCCCGCGGGGCCGGCCCACGTGGGCCCCCCGGTCCAGGGCCTCCCGGTAGGCTTTGAACCAGGTCCCCGGAAGAGCCGCGTCGTCCGGCGCGTGGTAGATGTCCGTCTCGCAGTAGAAGGCGGCCCCGTAGTAGCTGGGGATGGCCACCCGTCCCAGCTCGTAGCCCTTCAACTCCGCGGCCACCGCCTCGAAGAGGGGGGCGGCCTTCCCGGCGAAGGTGAAGTATTCCACCGTCTCCACCGCTCCGCGGTAGTGCGCCCTGTCCTTTACGTACCACGGCCATTCGAACTTCTCCCGCATGAGGGAGGCCAGCTCCCCGTCCTGGCGCTTCCCGCCCAGGCCCTCGGCCATCTCCCGGGTCTGGCGGTCCCAGATCTCCACCAGCCGGGGATGGTTCTCGAAGCCGAAGATCGCGCTCCAGGGCGGGAGCTCCCCGGCCAGGGCGTCCGCCTCAGCGGGGGTCCGGGCGAGGAGGACGGAAAGGTAGCGCCGGTCGGCGGCCAGGCACTCGAAGACCTGGTCGTGCCGGGAGGCCAGGCGGGCGGCCTCCACCGCCTGGGCCGCCTCCTGAAAGGCGTAGGCGGTGACCCTCCTCTCCTCCCACCGCCGGTAAATCCAGGCTTTCATGGCGTAGGGCATGCCGAAGATGTCCTCGCTGGCATGGAAGAAGTTGGAATACATGGGACCCAGGTCCTCCCGGAACTCCGAGTGTCCGTCCGGGGTGTACTGGTCGGTGCCGCTCATCCACAGGCGACCGTCGGCCAGGATGGCGTGGAAGGTGGTGAACTGGTAGGGCCGGGTGGCCCCGTTGGCCAGGATGACGTCCCGGTCCAGGTAGGTCCGGACTATGGACGAGGAGGTGGCCGCCGCGGGCATGAGGATGCGCAGCCCCCTGGGGTCCAGTTCCTCCTTCAGGCGCTCGAAGGTCACCCCGTATTCCACGAAGGCCAGGAGGTTGTCCTCGTCCAGGCGCACGATGCGGTCGATCCCCGAAAGGTCGATGAGTATCCCCCCCGAGAAGGCGATCTCCGGGGACAGGTACCCCCGGCGGTGGGTATACATGGGAATCCCTTCCTCGTAGGCCCAGGAGGCGAGGTCCGAGAGTTGAAAGGAATCCCCGGGCTTGGCCAGGGTGAGGTCCGGCCTGGAGGGTGGGTCGCGGAAATAGGCGGCCAGTTCCCGGGGATCCTCGGAAACCATTCCCAGCCCCACCTCTTCCCTCACGCGATCCGCCACCCTGCTCATAAACACCACCTCCCGTCAGGTGTCCCGCGATTCCCGCACCCGGCGCCTCTCACCATTCCGTCCGGGGCCCACATGTGCCTCGCCCCCAGAAGGTCCATCTCCCAGGTGCCGGCGAAGATGCCGACACTCCATTCCGCCCGGGGCCCACATGCTAATCTTTCCCCTCACCCGCGGCCTCCCGTCCGCCGGACCGGCGGCCCAGGGCATCCGGCCCCGGCCCGCGCCGCCCGCCCCGGGCCTCCGCTTTCCCTACCCCTTCCCGGGAAAAGGCCCGCGGACCAGAAATGGAGGAGGGCGGGCTTCAGGCCCGCGTCCTCAACCTCCGGCGGCACGGCGCTCCGCGCTGCGCGCCAGGGCCCAGGCGGCCTCCACGCACCTCTCCACGGATGCGTAGACCGGGATGCCAATGTCTTCCAATTGAGCGAACCAGCGCTCGCCGTCTTCCCGCGAGGCCCCCAGGAAGCAGGCCAACACCGGTTTTTCCGGGTGCTCCTCCCTGACCTCCCCCAGAAGCGCCGCGGCGTCGAACTCCGACTCTGGCACCAGGGTGAAGAAGAGGATCAGGATGTTGATGTCCTCCTGCCCGGCCATGGCCCGCACCAGTTCCCGGTAACCCCCCTCCACCCCGGAGGAGAGGGTGGCCGACCAGATATCGGCGGGGTTCCCCAGGGGAGCCCACCCCGGAACGCTTCCCCGCATCCGGAGGAGGGTCTCCTCCCTCAAGGGAGGAAGTTCCAGGCCCCGCCGGCGGCAGGCATCGGCAGCCAGCACCGTGCCCGCCCCGGTTATGGATACCACCCCCACCTTGGGCCCCAGGGGAAGCGGGCAGTAGGAGAGGGCCTTGGCGCACCCGAAGAGGCCCTCGATGTCCTCCACCTGCACCACCCCCGCCTGGGCCAACGCTCCCCGGTACACGGCATCCTCGCCGGCCAGGGAACCTGTGTGCCCGGCGGCCATGCGCGCCCCGAGGTCGGTCCTGCCGCCCTTGAGGAGCACCACCGGCTTGCGCGCCGTCACCTCGCGGGCCAGTTCCAGGAATTTCCTGCCCTCGCGCAAGCCCTCCGTGTACATCGCCACCACCCCGGTCTGGGGATCCTCTCCCAGGTAGGAGAGGACGTCCACCTCGTCCACGTCCGCCTTGTTCCCCAGGCAGGCCACCTTGGCCAGGCCGAAGCGCTGGGTGGTGCTTATCCACCGGGCGTAGCCCCCGGCGAAGAGCCCCGTCTGGGCCACGATGGAGATGTCCCCCGGCGGTAACGGCTCCAGGGTCATGAGGGAGGTGGCCAGCCCGGACTGGGTGGAGACCGTGCCCACGCTGTTGGGCCCCAGGAGGCGCATGCCGGAGCGCCGCGCCGTCTCCGCCAGCCTTTCCTGCATGCGGCGGCCCTCCTCCCCGTCGTCGGCGAAGCCCGCCGCGGAGACGATGACCCTCCGCACCCCCGCCGCGGCGCACTCCTCCACGAAGGACTGGGTGCCCTCCCGGGGAAGCACGGACACGGCCAGGTCCACCACCTCCCCCAGGGACCCCAGGTCGGGATAGGCGGGAAGCCCCATGACCTCGCCTCCCTCCGGGTGCAGGGGATAGATCCGTCCCCGGTACCCCAGGCGGAGGAGGTTGGAGAGGACCACGTTTCCCAGCTTCAAGCTCGTCTTGGAGGCCCCGGCCACGGCCACGCTTCGGGGGTTGAAGAACCCCTCCATCTCCGAGATGACCCCGCCGGTCAAGGCACCCTCCCCTGTCCGTGCCCCGAGGAACCACCAACAACGTTTGAAGGCGCAAGAAGGTATATGGTAATTATTGCCATCTACCCCTTGCCCCCGCCGGAAGGGGGCCGCGCGCCGGGACGCCCTCTTCCGCCCCCTTCATCCCGCTCCGGCGCCTCCCGGTCGCCGCCGGCGACCCCTGCCGGTAGCCGGGCACGATGCCCGCCCCAACTCCCCGCCCGGCCCCCGCGCCCCGCAGCGGCGACGGCCGCGGGGAAGTCACACGAAATAGCGGAAAGGCATCTTGGGAAGCTGGGTCAGAAGCAGCTTGGGATACCTCCAGTCGGATGGCTCGGTGGTCACCGCCAACCAGGCCGCAACCCCAGCCACGGCGCCCAGCGCCAGCAGCAGTTTGGTCCTCTTCCTCATCCCTCCCCCTCTGCCGGTCCCCGAAAACCTCCCTCCCGGGCCCCCGCCTGCAGCCGGACGGCCGCCTCAGGCATTGTCCTTGACCACCAGTCCCCCGGTGATGATCCCTCCCGCCACCACCGCAGGAACCCCTCCCCCGGGATGGGTGGAAGCCCCCGCCAGGTAGAGGTTCCTTATGCACTTGGAACGGTTGGCGGGCCGGAAGACGGCCATGTGGCTGAGGTCGGTCTGGATCCCGTACACCGCGCCCCCGGGATGCAGGAGCATGCGCTCCAGGTCCTTGGGGGTGGCCATGTCCCGGTACACCACGTGCTCGGAGAGGTCCGGGATTATGTAACGTTCCACGGTCTCGATGGCCAGGTCGATGTACCTCTCCTTGAAGCGGTCCCAGTCGTTCCCCGCCAGGTTGTAGGGGGCCAGCCCCATGTGGGTGAGCACGTGCTTCCCGGGGGGCGCCAGGGAGGGGTCCACCTTGGAGGCCCAGGATATGAGGCCCATGACCTCTATGCGCCCTTCCTTCTCGTAGAGCTTCCCCTTGAGGTAGTAATCGCTCCAGTAATCGTTCATGGCCCGGGGGTCGGTGAGGGTCAGGGTGTGGTGGGCCCGCAGGGGAGGTTCGTAGTCCACGCCCAGGTAGATCATGGGGCAGGGCATGGAGAGGACCAGGGAGGTCACCCCCCTCCAGACGTGCCAGGGGATGTGCTCCCTCCCGATCATGTCCATGTACAACTTCTTGGCGTTGATGGCCCCGATGACGTTGCGGGCGGTGATCTCCGTCCCGTCCCAGAGCTCCACCCCCACGGCCCGGCGGTTCTCCACCATCACCCGCACCACCCGGGCTCCCAGCCGCGTCTCCCCGCCAAGGTCGTGGAAGGCCTGCTGGATCCCCGCGGGGATGCGGATCATGCCTCCCTCGGGGTAGAAGATCCCCTCGTGCTCCAGCAGCCCCACCACGGCGTAGAGCCCGGCGCACATGTCCGGAGGAAGACCGGCGTAGAAGGACTGGAAGGCCATGGAAGCCAGGACGTCCTGGTGCTTGAAATACCTGGCCACCACCTTCTGGTGGGTGGTGACGAACATGGGGAGCACGGTGAGCATGCCGGGATACCTGGCGATGAGGCGCAGGGTGTCCATGAACCCCAGGGAAGGGGCGTAGAAGAAATTGTCCACCAGTTCACGTATCTTGGGCGCGTAGTCCTCGGCGAACTTGAGGAAGGCCCTGGCGTCCTCCGGGGAGAACTCGGCGATCACCCGCGCCGTATCCTCCACCGAGGTGGGGTAGGCGAAGCGCACTCCCCGCGTGTTGTCGCAGTAGTCGTAGATGGGGTCCACCTGGATGAGGGGGATGTACTTCTCGCGCGGCAGCTCCAGCCGCCGGAAGAGCTCCTCGAAGGCGCGAGTGACCTCCACCACGCTGGCGCCCACGTCGAACTTGAAGCCCTCCGGGGTCTCGAAGGTGGAGCAGCAGCCCCCGACGCGGTCCGACTGTTCCAGCACCAGGGTCTTCATCCCCGCCTTCTGGCAGAGGGCGGCGGCGGTAAGACCTCCCACCCCCGCGCCGATCACCACCACATCGTAATCGGGCATCGGTATCCCCTTTCCCCCGCCGAGGATCATCCCCTATATTGGATAGCGTTTATGACTTGCCGTTATTATTATACTATCTAATATGCGGATGGCAACCCCCGAAAGAAGAACATGGAAAGACCGGTTTCCACCTGTCTTGGGGTGGTCCGGGGACATGGAACAGGCCTCCGAACTGGCGAAACCGGTTTCCACCTGTCTTGGGGTGGTCCAGGCATCCCGCCATCCCCTGGATAGGGCTTTGGCCGGGTAACCTGGCGTCACGGATACAGGTGGTGTCGTTAATTCAACCCTCCGCTTTGCTGGCTTTCCGGGCCTGGGAGGGTCCTGGCTAACCGTTCCGCCTTCAGGGGCGCAGGAGCTGCACGGTGACCTCGGCTCCCGGCTCCAGGCGCCCCACGTCCTCCGGGAGCACGGCCAGCCCGTTACCCAGGACCATGGATTTGAGGATGCCGCTCCCCTGGGGCCCGGTGGGACGCGCCCGGTAACGCCCGTCCCGCCACTCCACGATCACCCGGATGAACTCCGTCCGTCCCTTCTTGCGGCCCATGGGGGCGTCCAGGACGGCGGTCACCTGGGGCCGGAAGAGGGAGGAGCGGCCCATCATCTTGAGCAGGGCGGGACGCACGAACTGCTCGAAGGAGACCATCACCGAGACGGGATTCCCGGGCAGGCCGAAGAGGGGTTTTCCCCGGATGTGCCCGAAGGCCTGGGGCTTTCCCGGGCGCATGGCCACCTTCCAGAAGTTCATCTCCCCGAGCTTGCCCAGCACGTCCTTCACCATGTCGTAGTCGCCCACCGAGACCCCTCCGCTGGTCACGAAGAGGTCCACCCGCTCAAGGTTGTCCAGGATGGTCCGCTCCAGCAGGGCGGCTTCGTCGCGCACGATGCCCAGGCGCAGCGGCTCCCCGCCCGCCTCCCGGACCATGCCGTAGACCGTGTAGCTGTTGGAGTCGCGGATCTTGCCCGGGGCGAGCTCCTCTTCCACCCCCACCAGCTCGTCCCCGGTGGAGATGATGCCCACCACGGCGCGCCGGAAGCAGCGCACCCGGGCGTACCCCAGGGAGGCCAGCATCCCCAGTTCCGCCGGCCCTACGAGGGTCCCCGCGGCCAGGACCCTCTCCCCGGCTCTCACGTCCTCCCCCGCTCGGCGGACGTTGGCTCCCTTGGTAACTTCTTCCAACACGGTCACCCGTCCCTCGCCCGCCCGGGTGGCCTCCACGGGAACCACGGCGTCCGCCCCCGGGGGCAGAGGGGCCCCGGTCATGATACGCAGAGCCTGTCCCGGCCCCACGGAGGTCTCCGCGGTGTACCCCGCCGGCAGGTCGCCGAGCACCGCGAGCTCCACGGGGTTGTCCTCCGTGGCCCCCACGACGTCCTCCGCCCGCACCGCGTAACCGTCCATGGCCGAGTTATCGAAGGGAGGGATGTCGCTCGCGGCCAGGGCCTCCTCGGCCAGGGTCATCCCCAGCGCCTCCAGCAGGGGGACCTCCACCGCCTCCAGGGGTCTTATGGTTTCCAGTACCCTGCGCCGGGCCTCCTCCACGTTCAACATCTCGCCTTCCTTCCTCCCCGTGGTGACCGCTACTCGACCTCTCCGCCCCAAAAGGGGCCGCGGTCCCGCCTTGCGGCCGGGCGAGACCCTAGTGGTCGTCCCTCTCGCCGCGGCCGTTCACCGCGAACCCAATTCCGCTCGACAACATGATACCCTTTTAACCCGGGGGTGTTCAGGGCCGTCCCGGGAGACCCCACTTGCCCTCCGTGCTCCATGGCACCTTGGCTACCGCGCCCCATCACCGCTCACGCCCACCGTTCACCGCGAGGAAGGGGAAAGGATGTTGTTTCCATAAAATGCCTTCTCGCCAGCCGCCTCTCCCTGCCTTTCCTGCCCTGCCGCCAATGCCACCGCCACGCGGGCCCGCCCCTTTCCACGAACACCCCGGCCGGCAAGGGCCTCCCCATTGTCCAGAAAGCCTGCGGTCATCTCGCCTCATTCCGGAGGCGTCCAGTCGCCTTTTTCCATGCATTTCCTGGCCTCTCCGGAGAGGAGGTAGTCGGCGAAGCGCCGCGCTCCCTCGACGTCGGTGTCCGGGTAGGCCAGGACGCTGACGGCCATGACGTGGTAGGGATCGGCCATTTCCCCACCCGTACCGTAAAGCGCCTCCATCTCCAGGGCCGGGGCCAGCCTAAGAAAGGTGCTGCTGTCCGCCAGGGTGTAGGCGCCCTCCCGGGAGGCTCGCGCCAGCACCTCCTCCATGTCGCCTTCCACCACTTTCACCCACTCGGTCGCCTGCCCCGCCTCCAAGCCTCCGAGGAGGAAGAAGACCTTGGCCGCCGTCCCCGACCTGTCCGACCGGGCCAGGAAGGTCCTCCCGGAGGTGGCTATCCTCCTTATCGCCTCCTCCGGACTCCCCGCCTCCCTGACCCCGGCGGGATCGTCCGGTGGACCCACCAGGAGGTAGGAGTCGCGCATAACCTCAAACCTGAACTCCAGGTAGCCGTTCCTCTCCAGGCGCTCCTCCTCCTCCGGGACGTGAAGGAGGAGGAGGTCGCACTCCCCGTGCACGGCCATCTCCAGGCCATCGGCGTCGGGCACCGTGACCAGCTCCACCCGCCGCCCGGTGCGGTCCCGAAAACCATCCACCCAACATTCCAGGATGCCGAAGCCCTGCAGGTCCACGGTGGCGGCAAGAACCAGCGGCCGCTCACCGCCCCCCCCGCATCCCGAGAAAAGGGCCGCCGAAAGGAGCAGCGCGGCCACGAGGATGGCCGGCACCCGTCGCAGAGGTCCCCTTTTCCAGCCCATGCCGCGCTTCTCAACCTCCATGAGCCGAAAAGCCGCCTTTCCCACGCCTCCGTCCACCGGGTCACGTCCCGTTGTCCAGGCTCACGGCGCTCCGTTGAAAATCCTTATCTCCCCGGGGCATTCATGCGGCGCATAACGCCGGTTGCGCCGAAACCGGCTCACCCGGTGGAACGGTCCCGTGCCGGCGATCGAGCACCCGGCCTCGAGGTCCCCATCCGTCCAGACACCCTCCAGTATCGAGTTTATGGGGGGGTTAGTCAAAGGCCCCGCTCCACGAACGATCCCCCGCCCTCCCCCCTTCCAGGGCCCGGTCTCACGGTCTCACCGGCCTGGCACCGGAAAGCGCCGCCGATCGAAAATCGAAGATGTGACCCTAATCCTTGCTGAAGCTCATAACGTGGAGGGAAGTGGCCTTCAGGGCGGCGGTGAAGACCCTTCCCGGGGCGATGCCCATCTCCTCCCGCGATGCCCGGGTCACGTGGGCGACGAGGGGGAACCCGCAGTCCAGCCGCACCTTCACCAGCCCTCCCATCTCCCGCACCTCCAGGACCCGGGCCGGGAGACGGTTGCGCGCCGAACCGGCCTCTTCGCCCGCGGCGTGGAGGACCACCTCCTCGGGATGCACCAGCACCTTCACCCGGGCTCCGACCCGGAAACCGCCCAGGGCGACCAGCTCTCCCCGGCCCACCTGGATACGCACCAGGTCCCCCTCCCGGGAGAGGACCTCTCCCTCCAGGAGGTTCTCCGCCCCCAGGAAGGAGGCCACCTCCTCGGAAACGGGGCGGGCGAAGACCTCTCCCGGCTTTCCCACCTGCCGGAGAACGCCGCCTACGAGCACCGCCAGGCGGTCGGCGATCTCCAGGACCTCGTGGTAGTCGTGAGAGACGTAGAGGGCGGTGACGCCGGCCTCGCGTACCAGTTCCGGTATGAGCCGCAGCATCTCCCGCCGGGAGGGAAAATCGAGGTTGGAGAAGGGCTCATCCATGAGCAGGAGGCGGGGGCGGAGGACCAGGGCGCGGCCCAGGGCCACCCTCTGGGCCTCTCCCCCGGAAAGGGTGCGTACGTCTCGAGAGGCCAGCTCCTCCAGCTCCAGCCGGCGCAACATCTCCCGCACCCTCGCCCTCCTTTCCGGCCGAGGGATTCCCCTCGCCTTGAGCCCGTAAGCCAGGTTGTCCTCCACGGTGCGGCGGAATAGGATGGGGTCCTGGAAGATCATGGTCATCTGCCCGGCCAGCCTCCTCCGCTCCCCGCGTCCCAGGGAGGAAAGCCGGGTTCCGTCCCAGAAGACCATCTCTCCCCTGGTAGGCATTTCCAGCAGGTTCACGATGCGGAGGAGGGTGCTTTTCCCCGAGCCGTTGGGACCCACGACGGCGGTGACCATGCCCTCCTCTATGTCAAATTCTTCCACCCTGAGGACGGGACGCCCCTCGTAGTCCTGTTCTATGCCGTGCAGCGAGAGGAGGGTGTTCATGCCGCCTCCTTCTTAAGCCTGGAGACGATCCCCTTGGCCACCCTTGCCGGCCCGTGCAGGGCCGTGCCCTGCTGCAGCAGGGTCATGAGCCATACCAGGATGAAAGTTATGCCCAGGAGGATGACCCCCAGGGCGATGGCCCGCACGCTGTCCCCCTTGCTCACCTCCAGAACGGTGGCCGTGGTCAGGGTGCGGGTATAGGGCTGCCCGTTGAGAAGCAGGTTGCCCCCCACCATCATGGCCGCTCCCACCTCGGAAATCACCCCCCCGAAACCGGCGATGACCGCGGCCAGGAGGGAAAGACGGTTCTCCCGCAACAGGGTGAGGGCGGCCCTCGCTTCGCCGGCGCCCAGGGACCTGGCCTGCAGGACTATCCGGGGATCGGCGTTTTGCAGCGCGGCCATGGTTATCCCGGCGATGAGGGGCATGGCCAACACCACCTCGGCCAGGATTATGGCCTTGGGGGTATAAAGCCACCCCAGGAAACCCAGCGGCCCCCTTTTCTTGAGGAAAAGGTAGATGAAGAGCCCCACCACCACAGGCGGGAGGCCCATTCCCGCGTTCACCAGGGTGACCAGGAGCTTGCGGCCCCGGAAACGGTAGAGGGCCAGGACAGATCCGAGGGGGATCCCCAGGAGCATCCCCGCCGCCGTGGCCAGTGCGCACACGTAGAGGGTGAAGAGGGTGATCTTCACCACGTAGGGGTCCAGGCGCCCGATGAGTTTCACCGCCTCCACGAAACCCCGCCATATCTCTCCCACTTTTCGCCTACCCCCTCCACGCGCACGCCGTCGCCCTTCCCGTAACCCGTTCCACCCCGAGCCCCCCGGGGCCGATCGCCATGTCTACATGGCGTCGGGGAAGAACAGGGGCTGCCCGTACTCCTCCCTCCCGAAACGGAGGAGGAATCCCTGGGCCTCCCTCCCGGTGACGAAATCGGAAAAGGCCCGTGCCCCCTCAACGTTCACGTCCGGCCACTTCTCGGGGTTTACTTCCATCACGTGGTAATAATTGTAAAGAGCCTCATCCCCCTCGAAGAGCGGCACCGACTCCAGGCCCTTCTTCAACTTGAGAAAAGTCCCCCTGTCCGTCAGGGTGTACGCCCCTTCCTCGGAAGCGATGCGCAGGGTGTCCCCCATCCCCTTGCCGCTCTGCAGGTACCACGCGCCGGAGGGGCTCAAGCCCGCCTTTTCCCAGATCTCCAGTTCCTTCACGTGCGTGCCGGACCGGTCACCCCTGGAGATGAATTTTCGCCCCGAGGCGGCGATCTTCTTGAAGGCCTCCGCGGCGGACATCGCGGTCTTGACTCCGGCGGGATCACCCGGAGGACCCACGATGACGAAGTCGTTGTGCATCACCGGGCGACGGTTCACGGCAAAACCTTCCTCCACCATCTCTTCCTCGTCCCCGGGACTG
>Ga0078972_1001639_pt1 | contig 68382 bp, 60 predicted proteins | sample YelNatPaOPGAMG01_FD_67568 | JGI IMG/M metagenome (GOLD analysis project Ga0078972, IMG submission 67568) | Hot spring thermophilic microbial communities from Obsidian Pool, Yellowstone National Park, USA - OP-RAMG-01 (SPADES assembly) (version 2) | ecosystem: Environmental > Aquatic > Thermal... | reverse complement strand
CGAGCGCACTCGTCACGCACGAGAGCGTCTCCTCCGTGTTGCCCGAGTAGGAGACGGCCAGCACCAGCGTGCGCGGCGACACCCATGCCGGCAGCTCGTACCCACGGACGACCTCGAAGGGGACGGGCAACTCGGGCAAGCACGCCTTGACGACGTCGGCGCCGATGGCCGAACCGCCCATGCCGCACACCACGACGCCGTTTGGCCGATACCCGCCCACACCCAACTCGACGCGAGCCACTGCGCTCGTCGCCCGCTGCCAGGCATCCCTGAGATGCTCACCCAGGCGTGCCGCCACGGCCAACTGACCCGATGGGTCAAGCGTCGCAACCTGGCCAACACCGAGGTCGTCAGCCATCACCACCACCGCCCTTATCGCCGTCGCGACCGCGCCGCGCCCCGGTTTCAGGCAAGGTCTTCCTCCCTGATGACGCTCAAGACGAGATCGCGCTTCTCCTCCATGAGTGCCTGGCTGGTGGCCCCGAGGTTGAGGCGCACGAGCGGCTCCGTGTTGGACGGCCGCACGTTGAAGTGCCAGTCGGGGTAGTCGACCGAGACGCCGTCCAGGAAGCTCTGCTTGCCATCGGCGAAACGCGCCGCGACACGCTTGAGGGTCGCCTCAGTGTCGGTCACGCGCGAGTTGATCTCGCCCGAGATGAAGTAGCGCGCGCGCAGGGGCTCCAGCAGCTCGGCCAGCGTGGCCTTCTTCTGCGTGAGCAACTCGAGGATGAGGAGCGCCGGGATGAAGCCCGAATCGGCGTTGTAGTTGTCGCGAAAGTAGTAGTGACCCGAGACTTCGCCGCCGAAGAGGACCGGCTCGCGCCGCATGCGCTGCTTGAAGAAGGCGTGGCCAACACGATTGATCAAGGGGACGCCTCCGTTGGCCTTGATCGTATCCGGCACGGCCCGGCTGGCGCGCAGGTCGTAGAGGATCGCTGCCCCCGGGTGTTTGCGCAGGAGAGCCTCAGCGAGCAGGGCGGTCACGAAGTCGCCCGGCACGAACTGGCCCTCCTCATCGACGAAGAAGCAGCGGTCGGCATCCCCGTCCCAGGCAATACCCAGATCGGCCTTCTCGGCCAGTACCCGCTCGCGTAGGGCACGCTGGTTCTCCTCCAGCATCGGGTTCGGCTCGTGGTGAGGGAACGAGCCGTCGACCGCAAAGTACATCTCGACGCGGCGTAAGGGCGAGCCGGCAAAGAGGAGCGGCGCTACACGGCCGGCCATGCCGTTGGCCGCGTCCATCACGACCTTCAAGGGAGCGAACGCAGCTGTGTCGGCGAAGGTGAGTAGGTGGCGCACGTAGTCCGGGTAGAGGTCCTCTTGTTCGAGAGGCAGTTGGGCGGAGGGGGCGCTGCCGCGCTCAGGCGAGCGGGGCATGCCGGCCGCCTCCAGGTCGAACACGCGCTGCCGTAGCTCGGGCATGCCCTGCTCGCCACTCAGCGGCAGCGCCCCCTCCGCCACCAGCTTCATCCCGTTATATGCCTTCGGGTTGTGCGACGCGGTGACCATGGCGCCGCCATCCAAGCCGCGCGAGGCGACGCCGAAGTAGAGCATCTCGGTGGCCACCTCGCCGAAGTCGACGACCCGCGCGCCGGCGGCCAGCGCCCCGCGGGCGAAGCCCGTGCGCAGTTCCGGCGAGGAGAGACGCGCGTCTCGACCGACCCCGAGGTGCTTGGCACCGAGCTGCTGGGCGAAGGCGTACCCGATCAGTTCAGCTACGCGCTCATCGATCTCGCTCGGATACATGCCGCGTACGTCGTACGCCTTGAAGATGTCGCCTTGCACGCCCACTCACCGCCTCCTCACGCCGGCGCGTCAGTCCTCTTCTCGCCAGACTCGCGCCGGCGCCCGCCGAGATCTGTCAGCGCCGGCGCCGCATCCGTAACGCATCTAGCTCCTCTAGCGCCTGAGCCGCGCGGCGCATACGCCGCACCCACCGCACTCTCGCCACCGTCGATGTCGCGGAACTTCACGCTGCCGTCGGGGAGCTGCACACCGGGGAACAGACAGACGCCGTTGGCCAGGACGTTGTGCGCGCCAACTGAACAGCCTTCGCCGATCACGGCATGTGACACATGCGACGCGCCGCCGACGGCGGCGCGTCGCACCAGGACGCTGCGCTGCACGGTGGCACCGCAGCCAATCGTCACGTCGTCCTGCACGACCGACTCGATGACTTGGGCTCCCGCGGCGACGCGCGACCCACGCCCGATCACCGCCAAGGGTCCGACGCGCGCACCGTCCTCCACCTCGACGTCGTCGCCGATGTGCGCCGGTGGCACGATGCGCGCCCCCGCCGCCACCCGCGCCGTCGGCGCCACGTACAGGTAGCGGTCGCCGAGCTCGTCGGCCACGGGTGTTTTCAGCAAACCCTGCAACAAGTCGAAGTGCGCCTCGAGGTAGCTCTCCGGCGTGCCGATGTCGCGCCAGTACCCGGAATCGGCGAAACCGAAGAGCTTGCCGATAGCCGCCAGCCCGGGGAACACGTCCCGTTCGACAGAGTACATGCGCCCAGCCGGTATGAGATCGAGCACCTCGCGCTCGAGCACGTAGACGCCGGCGTTAATCAGTGCCGAACCAACCCATTCAGCCCCCGGCTTTTCGAGGAACTCCGCGACGCTCCCATCTTCGTTGAGTTGCACCAGGCCATAGCGACGCGGGTCATCGACCGGCGTCAAGAGGATCGTCGCCAGCCCGCCCTTCTCCTGATGAAAGGCGACCAGGGCGGTCAGGTCGGCATCGGTCAACACGTCGCCGTTGAAGGCCAAGAAGCAGCCTTCCGCCAGTTCGCCCTGCGCGTTCTTGAGGGCACCCGCCGTGCCCAGCGGAGATTCCTCAACAACGTAGCGCACGTCCAGACCGAAACGCGCCCCGGTTCCCACCTCAGCCTCGATGGCTTCAGCCAGGTACCCGGTCGAGAAGACGACTCGTTGGACTCCGTGGCGCTGGAGGCTCTCGAGCACGTAAGTGATGAACGGCCGTCCCACGACGGGTGCTACGGGCTTGGGCACCCGCGAGGTGATGGGCCGTAACCGCGTTCCCTCACCGCCAACCAAGATCACGGCCTGCGAACACGCACACGCCGTCATGGAAACGTCCTCACCTCGTGATCATCCCAACGTTGCCGCACCGGCCTGGCCTACCGGTGCGGGAGTAACCGGCGGCACCCCGATGCCGACGTAGGTGAAGCCCGCCGCAGAGAGCGCCGCCGGGTCGAGGAAGTTGCGCCCATCAACCAGAAACGGCTCGCGCATCGCGCCCGCAACGGCCTTCCAGTCGAGCGTGGCAAACTCCGGCCATTCGGTCACCAGCACAGCGGCATCCGCCTCGCGCACAGCTCCGAGCGCGTCGGCAAACAAGCGTACGCCGGGAAATTGGACGTGCTTCGGTCCGGGCACCAGGGGATCGAAGGCGGTCACCTCAGCCCCCTCGCTGCGCAGCCGCGCCGCCAGCACGATGGAGGCTGCCTCGCGCAAGTCGTCGGTGTGCGGCTTGAAGGTGAGCCCCAAGAGGGCGACTCTCTTGCCCCGCAGGGAACCGAGGCGCTCCTTGAGCTTGCCCACAACGCGCCGCTTCTGCAAGTGATTCACCTCAATGACGGCCGTCAGCAGCTGGAAATGGTAGCCCGAGTTGCCAGCAAGCTGTTTGAGCGCCTGGACATCTTTAGGAAAGCACGACCCGCCGAAGCCGATGCCAGCGTTGAGGAAGTGCGGGCCGATGCGATGGTCGAGACCCATGCCGCGCGCCACCTCGCGCACGTCGGCGCCGACCGCCTCGCACACGTTCGCGATCTCGTTGATGAACGAGATCTTCGTCGAGAGGAACGCGTTGGCCGCGTACTTGATCATCTCGGCGGTGGGCACTGAGGTGCGCACAATCGGCGCCTCAACACCACGGTAGAGGGCCTCGACCTCGTCGCCGTCCTCCTCGCGAAACGCGCCGATGACGATCCGGTCAGGTGCCAAGAAGTCCTCGATTGCCGCGCCCTCGCGGAGGAACTCAGGGTTCGACACGTAGGTGATGTCGCGCATGCCAGCCGCCTCCAAGTCGGCGACGACGCGCTCGCCCGTGCCGACTGGAACCGTGCTCTTCATCACTACCAGACGCGGACCGCCACGCTGGGCGACCTCGTCGACAACCCGCTGTACCCGCGAGAGGTCAGCGTCGCCGGAGGGCGTCGGCGGCGTATCGACGGCCACGAAGAGGATACGGCTCTCCTCGAGAAGCTCGTCGTACGACGTGCTGAACGAGATCCTCGCCGCGTTGTCGGCGAGCAGCTTGTCGAGGCCCGGTTCGTAGATCGGCACGCGGCCGGCGCGCAGGGCTTGGACCTTGGCGGCGTCGATGTCCATGCAGACCACCCGGTGACCCAAGTGTGCCAGACAAGCACCAGTTACGAGTCCCACGTAGCCCAGCCCGACCACGCCGATCGGTCTCGCGGACTCAGTCAAAGAAGGCCTTTCCCACACTCACTCCGGGAATTCCCTACGCATGCTCCGGGAAGTAGCGAACGGGCGATAGTCTACCATAACCTCCACACTCGTCCTGCGCGCCAGCGCGGACGCCGGCTGAGCGCCGCCGCACGAGCAGCTCGCAAGAAACGGTGACCCGACAGGTATGGAGCGCGGATTTGTCGAACGTGCGTCACGCTGCTATGCTCCCGCCAGGGTAACTGGGGGGAGCACATGAGACACCTACAGTCGTTTGGCGCGCGCGCCAGGACCGCCATCCTGTGCAGTCTGGTCATCTTGGTGGCCAGCGCAGGCCTTTCGCTGGCATCGCCTAGCCAGGCACAAGCCCATACGGTCGCACGCGGATTTGCCGATGCCCTCACCTTCAACTTCTCTTCCTGGGGCGATGGGCAGGTCAAGGCTTTGCACGAGATCGCCGCTAAGCTGCACGCCAAGTACGTGCGTTTCGACGTCTACTGGAGGCTCGCCGAGCCCGCAGAGGGTGTCTATGCCGAGAATGCCGAGCGGACCGGCTATCTCGACAACGTCCGCAAAGCTGTCGATGCGGCGCAGGCCCAAGGCCTCAAGGTCATCATCGTGACCTACGAAGTGCCCAAATGGGCGTCCGACCATCGCTTCTGGAAGAACCCAAACCTCTTCTCGGGTGGCAAGGATCGCGACGGCTACTGCGATTACTACGCCCCAACCGACGCTGGCATCGCGGCCTTCGGCGATTTCGCCCAGCACTTGGCGACGCTGCTAGCGGGCAAAGTGATGGCCTACGAGGCGTGGAACGAGCCTAACCTGTGGGTCTACCTCTATCCACAGACCTACGGGAGCGACAACGCCTTCGCTGTCCACCGCTACGCGGCCATGCTGAAGGCGTTCCACGACGGCATCAAGCTCGCCGACCCCAGCGCCCAAGTCGTCGCCGGCTGCACGGCGCCCATCGGCGAGCCGTTGTCTGAAATGGGCCGCCTGCGCACTAGCCCACAGGCGTTCGCGCGCGCCCTCTTGAAGAGCTCGCCCAACATCACGAGTTACTTCGATGCCTACGACCACCACCCTTACACGCCCGGCGGCACCAGGGACATGCAACCGGAGGCGATGCCCAGCGACCCCACGACCACCGTGCAGCTTGCCAACCTCGCGACGCTCCTCAAGCTCTTCCCCGGCAAACCTTTCTACCTCACCGAGTACGGCTACAACACGGCCTTCAGCCGCGTGTTCGGCGGGGGCAGCGTGACGCAGATTCAGCAGGCCGCCTACCTCAAGCGCGCTTACGCCTACGCGGCCCGCTACGACCAGGTCAAGCTGATGTGTTGGTATCAACTGAAAGACTGGTCGCCCTCGGGCAAGGCAACCGACAGTGACGGCATCTACATGGGTCTACGCACCCTGACCGGCGCAGCCAAACGCGCTTGGTACGCCTATGCCGGCGGTAACCGCCTCACCCTCAACTCCCCCACGAGCGTCAGGGCAGGCGTCAGCTTCAAACTTTACGGGCGTCTGACTTCGACCGCAGTGACGAATAATGGCCTTCCTGGAGGCATCGGAGGGCGCCCCCTCGTCGTGCAGGCGTGCGGTCTTTCGACCGGCTGGCGCACGCTGACCACGGTCACCACGGACAGCCAAGGCTACTACCACGTCTGGCTGCGCACGTGGGCGACGAAACGCTACCGGGTCGCATGGCAAGGTGTCGTCACCAGTTTGGCGCGGCGAGTACTGGTCTCCTGAAGCAGCCTATGGCCGACGTTCACGCCAGTGGTCGCTTGCGTGCTGGAAACGTGAGGACGAGCCGCTAGCGCGCCTCGGCGATGCTGAGCTGGTAGCGCGTCATGGAGTCGAGCGGGTTGAGGGCGAGCGCACGAGCGAACCACTCAGCCGCGATGCGCTTGCGACCGAAGACGTTCAACTCGAGCAGGCCCATCTGGTAGTAGATCTCGTAGTTGCGCGGCTGCAGACGCAACGCCTTCATCAGCGTCGCCTGCGCGGCGTGCCCGCGCCCTTGCTGCTCTTGCACGAGGGCTAGCGTCACCAGCGGATCGACGGCCAGCGGATCGAGCCGGCTGGCCCGCCGCGCGGAAGCCGCGGCAGCGGCGAGCTGTTGGCGCCCGGCCTCGTCGACCGCGGCCGAGGCCGCACGCTCAGCCAAATAAGGCACAGTCCAGCTCGCCAGAGCAAGGACAACCGCTCCCGTCACCACCACGCGCCCGCTCAGGGAGCGCAGCGACCGGCGCTGCGACACGGGCTCCGCGGCAGCGAGAGCGTCGATGGAGCGAGGCGCACTCGCCATCGACGCGCCGGAGCCCTGCCCGCTCGCCTCGCCCCGGTCATCGACGCTGGAATCGTTGCCGACCTCCGCGGCCGCCTCGGCTGCGGGGCTCACTGCCACCTGCGGATCGTGAGCTGGCGCCGCTGCGACGCCTCTCTGCCGCACGTACGCCGTCGCCACACCGGCGAGGAGCAAGAAACCGACGGTGGCCGCCGCCATATCCCAGTCCCAGTCCACCGACATGTGCACGACGAAGCCGAGCACCGCTCCTTGACAAGCGGCCAGCAGGGACCGTTGCGGGTCTCGGCGATCCCTCAGGAGGCCGCGCAGTGATGCCGCGAGCAGACCTCCAATCCCGACCACGAAGAGCGCCAGGCCGACAATGCCCAGCTCATCGAGGACGTTCAGCCACTCGCTGTGAGCGTGTTTCACGATCCAGGGCTGGGTGCGGTAGAGCAGGTTCGTAAAGCGGAACGTGCCCGCTCCTGCACCGATCGCCTCATGGTGGGCGAAACCCTTCAGCGCCTCGCGATAGAGATCGATGCGCCCACTCGTGCTGACGACGAGCAACCGTGAGGCACCGTTCCCAGTATCAGCCGACTCGTGCATGATGGCCTCGTAGTGCGCCTTGACCCAGCCCGTAAAGCCGCCGTGGCGGGGAAAGTACCACAGACTGAAGACCACCAAGCCGGCAACGATCAGCAAGAGGACCGCCGCGCCGACGGCCTGCACGGCGCGCTGAGGCAAGCGCAGCCGACGGTGCACGAGGGCGACCGCAGCCTGAGCCACGAAAGCCACAATCAGGGCGACGACGACCCAGCGAGCCAGCGCGTGTCCCTGAGCGGTGCGCAGGGCGTCGTCGGTCGTCGCGTTAAACAAGGTCGAGAGGCCACGCACGTGGTAGAGCGCCGCTGCCGTGGGCGCTACGCTGATCACCAGCGAAATGAGGCTCGACAGGCGCGATGTGGACAGGACAAAGTACACGAGAAGGACGACGCCCAACGTCAGGAAGCCACCGCGCGAGAAAGTGAAGAAGAGCGTGAACCCGTAGAGCACGAGCGTGCTCGCAGCAACCCCCCGGACAACGAGCGGGGCCCCTCGGCGAGCGGCCGCCTCGAGGGCGATGGGAAAGGCCATGGCGATGATTACGGCGAGCACGTTCCAATAGCCGATCGGGGCACTCAACCGCGCATAGGTGTGCGCGTGCGTCACCACGTCGGGAGCGATCTTGCCAAGTAACGCGTACACCGCGATGGCCGCAATCGCGCCGGCGTAGCCGTAGGCGACAACACGTAGCTGCCCAGCGCCGGCCGGAACAATGGCCGCAAACCAGGCCACGAAGAAGTACAGGAGGGCGAAGTCGAACGCGATCCACGAGAGATCGGGGCCCACCGACCAGAGCACCGATAAGCCTGCCCAGACGGCGAAAGCCCCCAGACCGATGAGGCCGACGCGGTATGCGCGGGGCAAGCGAGTGCCACCCCGCCTCACCCAGAGCCACGTGATCCCGAAACCACCGAGCACGAGCACAACGGGAGCCGCGAGCGTAAAGATGTAACCCCCTGAGAGAAATCCTAGGGCGACAACCGCCGCGAGAAGCGCGACGCGTGGGACAGCCGCCAGCACTGTGTCGCGGACGCGCCACACCGGGCGATCGGCGTCGTAAGGCAAGTGCCTCGCTGGCACGGCCTCGCTCACGCTGGCGCTACACGCTCCGTTCGCATGGCCGCATTATAGCGAGACAAGGTGGCCGTGTCCGAGACGCCTGTGTCCAACCACACCACGTCCGGCCTCCAGGGCGACCGAGTCGCCATGTCCGCGAGGCCCAAGAGATTGAACGACGACAACGAAGCGTGTAGCAATCATGCGCAGCGCGTGGTATAAGGGGCTGGACAGCGAGAGTGCTACGAAGCAGCGAAAGGGGGTGAACGCATGAAGATCGGGATCGTCCTCATCATCCTGGCGCTTGCCCTTTCGCTCGTGTTCGCGTCAGCTGCCCTGGCCGTCTCGCAAGCGACCATCGACAACATCATCAAGGACGCCAGCGACGGCACCATCGACGGCAACTACACGGCGGCCGAGATCCAGGCTGCACTCAGCTACATCAAGGCGAATCCCACGTATTCGCAGTACAGCAACATCGAGGGTGTGCTCGAGAACTACCTGGCGAGCTTGCAGTCGCCGGGCGCGCAGACAGCAGGAGAGCTCAAGTTCACCGGCAGTGAACTGCCGCTCGTCTTCGCCGCTGGGGCTGGGTTGATCGGCGCTGGCACGCTCTTACGGCGTCGGCACGCTTAGAGTTTCCGTCTCGGCGAGGGCAGTGTGGCCATGCACGGCTGTCCGTGCAAGACGCGAGAGATGAAGGAGACGCCTCGGACGAGGCGCCTCCTTCATCTCTGACCCCGCCACCCACACCGCTGAAGCAGCCCCACAACCGTTCACGTGCCTCCAGCGCCCCATCTGATGACCGGTCTGCGGCGGTCTAGCGCTCCGCCCGATAACCGGCTCACCATACCGCCAGCGCTGCACCTGATGACCGGCTCATGGCGTCGACCGGGTCGGCAAAACGAGGACCGGGCCGCTCTGCGCGGCGGCCGTTGCTCTGAGGGCGGCTGGCTTCAGCCGCAAGTCGGCCGCAAGGGCCAACGCCGTTTCCAAATCGTCCGGTCGGTAGTAAAGAAGCATCCGCGAGGATGCTGAAAACTGGCTAGCTGGCTGCTCCTGCACACGGAAGCCGAAATTCGCGACGCGCGCGCTCACGTAGGCGCCCTGACCCGCATCCTTGGCGACGACAGTGACGAGGCTCGTTGCCCGGCGATACGGCGTGCAGCGAGCCGAGGTCGCCTGTAGGCGCCGCGCCAGCAGCTGCGGAGCAACACTCCGTGCCAGCGCCTCAGCGTTCAACCGCCCCCACCGGTGAGCCAGCGTGGCGTCGAGCCGTGGCGCCACAGCTGGCGGCGCGACGAGGGCCTGGGCAACGCTCGAGAGCGCCACACCGTTCCGCTGCGCCGCTGCCGCGATCGCCGCGTTGGCCTCCGCCCAGGCATCGGCCGGACACGGGGGCAGCTCAGACACGAGGGTCGGCTCCTCATCACCTTCCAGCGCCTTGACCAAAGTATCGATCTCGCTCCCCAAGCCGTCGGCGTCGGTACCGCCCTGCCGACCAACGGCGATGACGACGGCGAGCGGCGGCGCGTCACCCGTGACGCGCCGCAGAGCCGCCTCAGCCTCACCCAGTGAACTCACTGTGGCGATGTCCACGCCGACTTTCCTACCCGAGGACGCTCGCAGACCGTTGCCTAATCCCCGCGCGTAAGCGCGCAAGAGCCCCCCGGGAAGCGGCGCAGCCAGCACGAGGACGCGCGGCGGCACGACGTGCCGCCGCGCGTCCGCCGTGTACACGGGTGGCTCCGTCAGTGGAAAGGCAAACGACTGGCGAAAGGCGAGGAGGGCTCGCCGATCGACGATCCAGCGAGCGTACCCGCCGCTCACTATCACGCGCGCCGGCAGGGCGCTCGTGCGCACGTGTCCACCGAGCGTCTCTTTGAGCGCGGTGCCAATGCCGGCCAGCGCCTGCAGCTTCATGTTCGTATCGCACGCTGGCGAGCCAAGCACGAAGTTCACGAACGCGACGAGGTTGAGTTCGGTAAACGACGAGGCCGCCAGAGCGCTGTGCAGGAAGTCGGTCTGCAGGCGGAACTGCGTGAGTGCGTCGCCTCTGCCGTCCCAGGCGAAGCCGCTAGCACGCAAGCGAGCTCGGCTCGCACGTCCCCCTTCCATCGGCAGAAAGCCAGGGAAAGCAGCCCGTAAGCCCTCTCGGCGAACGTACACCCAGCCACCGAACTGGACACCCAGGGCCTCTTGCAGGGCCTTCGTGGCCGCGTCCGACCCGAAGTCTCGCACAGCTGTGGCGAGGGGCTCGTAGTCACTCCCTGGGACCCGCACCTGCAACCGTGGGGGCAGGACGATCGCCGTCACCCGCGCGGGAGCGTAGCTCACGTGCAGCCAGACGACCCCACTGCACTGTCCCGCCTTCTGCGTCCCATTGACGAACACGACCACGTCGTGCGGCGGCGGCGGCACGATCTGCACGCGCGGCGCAGTCACGACCCTGTCCCACGGTCCCGGGGTAGCGAACAAGATGATGATCGCCAGCGCCACGAGCACGCCGATCAGCAGCGCCGACCACAGGTCGAAGAGGCGCCCCAGCGCCTTCATGCGCCTCACCGTACGGGCTTGAACGACGTCGCCAAGGCGAGCATGAGCTGGTTGCTCAGACCCTGGTCGTCAAGGGTGTTGTTGACCCACCACACTGTGCTTCCGTCACGCCAAGCGACCATGTGCAAGTGGGGTCCGTTGTAGAAGAGCATATAGGTGCGCCCCTTGATGGTACGCACGGCGTCCGGGTGGGCGATTGCCGGCGGGTTCTTCCAGCGCAGCGCTTGAATGTCCCAGTACGAACCATCCGGCGTAGTGCCGACAACCACGGCGGCGGCAACCTTGCCGCCCTGCTCAGTAGGAGTCGTGTAGGCGCGGAACTGTTGATAGGAGAGGCCGCTCGCCCACACCGTCGGCATAAAGAGATTGATTGGCGTCTGCGCCTGGAGCGCCCGCCAGGCCGCCACGTCTTGGGGCGAGTTGTAGACGATCTCCTGCGCCGAGGACTGCGTCGCGCTCGCTGGCTGAGTCAGTTGGCCACTGTAGGAAGCACCGAGAATGACTGTGATACCTTGCAGTGTACCTTCGCTATGCGGCAGAAGTTTCACTTTGGTTGTCTGCAGGAGAACAGCCAAGCGCTGAGCATAGCCGAGGAAGCTCTTCGTCGAGTAGATGACGCTGTCCTGGTAGTTGAACGGATAGGCGTTACCGCCGACGACCGCTCGGTAACCTTTCGCGTCCAGTTGCGAGACCGTCGTCGCCGCCAGATTCGCCCGTCCCGAACCGTTCAGCACTGTCACCGGAAAAGAGTTGATCGGTAACTGCGGCGTCACGGGCGGCAGCACCGCCTTGGTCGGATGGAGAAATTCCTGCACCGCCGCCTGGACCTGCTCCTGCGTCGCCTCGACGTAAGAGACACCGTTGATCATCGGCGTATCGCCCTCGATGTGCGTCTCGTACACGTGCGTGGTGTCGAGCTTGAGCACGAGGCTCGCCAAATCGTAGAGCTTAGTCAAGCTGGAGATATCCGAGACCGTGTGACTAGCGAAGATCCTGATCAGAGAGAAGAGCTGGCGCCAGTTCTGCCAGCGCGCCGACTGACCGATCTGGCGCTTCATCTCCTTGAGGAACATCTGCTGGCGCACCATGCGCGTGAAGTCGCCCTGCTGGTCGTGCCGGAAACGCACGAAAGCCAGCGCCTGAGCGCCGTCGAGGCGCTGGTAGCCAGGCTCCAAGTCGATGGCCATGTAGCCGGCGTTCGGCGGAGTGTAGTAGCGATGGTCAACCATCAGGAAAGCCCCGCCGAGCTTGTTGACGAGAGCAACGAAGCCGAGGAAGTTGATGTCGATGAAGTCGTTAATCTTCAACCCAGTCAACTGAGTGACCGTCTCCACCGCGAGCGCCGGCCCACCGTAGGTGTAGGCAGAGTTGATTTTGTCCATGCCATACCCCGGGATATCGACGCGCAAGTCGCGCGGGATGGAGAGCATGGAGATGGTGCCACTGTGCGGATCGAGGCGCAGCACGATAATGCTGTCAGAACGGGCGCTCGTACTCTGGTCGACCTTGGACTTCTCGCGCCGGTCGGAGCCCAGAATGAGGATGTTGACGGGCTGACCGCTGACGGCATTCGTCAGGTGCGGCTTGGTGCGGGCGACCGCCATGGGATCGTTTTGTGCCACCTCCGCCACAGTACGCTGCAGCCAGCCAAGCGCCGTGCCGGCGCCGAACGACACGACGATGACGAGGACGAGGCCGACAATACGCAGGACGCTCACCCATCGACGCCGCGGGCGTCTTGCGGTCGCAATGTACTTCGTGTAGTTCGCCATACTGCTCTTGCTCCTTGGCGCACTCGAAGAAGGCGTCCGGTGCAGAGGGTACCGGCGCATTGTACTCCTTGCGCCACCCCACCGCCGCCCTCGGCGTCACCCTACGCAGTGCGCGTCGCCGAAGCGATCTCCTCCTGCGCCCCGCGCCGAATGTCGGCCCCAAGAGCGCTCAGCTTGGCCGCGAGGTTCTCGTAGCCGCGGTCGATGTGTTCCACGCCGCGAATCTCGGTCGTGCCTTCGGCTACCAGCCCACCAATCACGAGCGCCGCGCCGCCGCGCAGGTCGGGGGCCTCGACGACCGTGCCGGTCAAGGCGCGCGGTCCGGCGATCACCGCATGATGGCCGCTCGTCGTGATACCGGCTCCCAGACGATTGAGCTCTTCCACCACCACGAAACGGTTCTCGAAGACATTCTCTGTGACGATCGAAGTGCCCTCCGCCAGCGACAGGAGCACCATGATCTGGGCTTGTAAGTCCGTCGGAAAGCCCGGGTGGGGCAAGGTCGAGATGTCGGTGGGCCTGATGCGACCCGCGTAACGCGCCCGGATAGCCCGGTCTGACTCCTCGATCTGCACGCCCGCGGCACGCATCTTCTGCAGGAAGATCTCGAGGTGCATCGGGTTGAGGCCAACGACCGTCACGTCGCCGCGCGTGGCCGCGCCAGCGATGAGGTAGGTTCCCGCCTCAATGCGGTCGGCAATGACGACATGCGTTGCTCCGTGGAGTGAGTGCCCCCCCTCGACGTGGATCGAGCTCGTGCCGGCTCCCTCGATCACGGCGCCCATCGACATGAGGAACTTGCATAGGTCGACGATCTCCGGCTCACGGGCCGCGTTCTCGATCACCGTCTCGCCAGCGGCCGCCGTCGCCGCCATGAGGAGGTTCTCCGTCGCGCCCACGCTGGGGTAGTCGAGCGCCACAACTGCGCCCCGCAATCCGTCGCAGCGCACCTCAATGAAGCCGTGCTCGATCTCGACCTGGGCCCCAAGACGCTGCAAGCCGCGCAGGTGAAAATCGATCCGCCGTGGCCCGATGTTGCAGCCGCCCGGCATCGCGATGGAGGCTCGCCCGAGACGCGCCACGAGGGGACCCATGACGATGATGCTGGCCCGCATCGCGCGCACCAAATCGTAAGGAGCCTGACCGCTCAGCGGACCGCTCGGGTCGATGCGTAGCTCGTCACCGTCGACGTCGACGACCGCCCCGAGCGAGCGCAGCATCTCAGTCATCGTCCTGACGTCAGCAATGCGCGGCACGTTGCGGATCGTCGAAGGTTCGTCGGCGAGAAGGCTGGCGGCCATCAACTTCAGGGCGGAGTTCTTCGCCCCTGAGAGCTGCACAGAGCCGCTGAGGGGACGACCCCCTTGCACGAGCAAGCGGTCGTTCTGTTGGGTGCAGCCGTCCATAGATTGACCACCAGTATACGCCTTCGCGGAGTTTCGAGACGCCTCAGACGAGGCACGTACGGAGGTACGGAGGACTGCACAAGCTGCCGCAAACGCCGGCAGGCGCCTGTGGCGGCAGCTTGACGCGCTCTGACGCGCTCCGACGCGCTCGGGCAGCGCGACGCCCCGCGATGGCCCCCCGCGAGCGTGAGCTCGGGCGCGGGCTAGCGCAACGCCTAGACTCGCGCCCGGGCAGCGACCTTCAAGCGGTTCTCGGCTCGCTTCAGAGCCATCTCGGCGCGGTAGAAATCGACCTCGGCTGCCGCTTCAGGGTCACCACGCAGGGCGAGCCGCTCCTCGGCGCGCTTGCGCGCCGCCTCGGCTCGCTCGATGTCGATCTTCCCGGCCTGCTCCGCCTGGTCGACGACGCAGAGTACCTTATCGAAGAGGACCTGCAAGTAGCCGATGCCGGTGGCGAAGTGCTCCCACTCGCCATCGAGGCGGCGCACGCGCGTCTCACCGATAGCCAGCAACGTCACCAGCGCCTCGTGGTGCGGCAGGATGCCGAGTTCGCCTTCGACTCCCGGGGCCACAACCATGGCCACGGGACCGGCGTAGACTGAGCCGTCCGGTGAGACGATCTCGATCTGCAGACTCGGCTGGTCAGTCACGTCCGCCCTCCTAGGCGGCAGCAGTAGTCGAGGCGCTCAACTTCTTCGCCTGCTCGACCACTTCGTCGATGCCGCCCACCATGAGGAAGGCCTGCTCCGGCACGTCGTCCAGCTTGCCCTCGACGATCTCCTTGAAACCGCGCACCGTCTCGGCGATGGGAACGTACTTGCCGGGAACGCCGACGAACTGCTCGGCGACGAAGAAGGGCTGCGAGAGGAAGCGCTGAATCTTGCGGGCGCGCTGCACCACGATGCGGTCCTCGTCCGAGAGCTCATCCATGCCCAGGATGGCGATGATGTCCTGCAGGTCCTTGTAGCGCTGCAGGATCTCCAAGACGCGGGTGGCCACGTCGTAGTGCTCCTGGCCAACCGCGTCGGGCGACAGGATACGCGAGGTAGACGCGAGTGGATCAACGGCCGGATAGAGACCCATGGCGGCGATCTGGCGGTCGAGCACCGTCGTCGCGTCGAGGTGAGCGAAGGTCGCCGCGGGCGCTGGGTCCGTGAGGTCGTCGGCAGGCACGTAAATAGCCTGCACCGAGGTCACCGACCCGCTCTTGGTCGAAGTGATGCGCTCCTGCAGCTCGCCCATCTCGTTGGCCAGCGTGGGCTGGTAGCCAACGGCGCTCGGCATCCGTCCGAGCAGGGCCGACACTTCCGAGCCAGCCTGGACGAAACGGAAGATGTTGTCGATGAACAACAGCACATCTTGCTTGCCCACATCGCGGAAGTACTCAGCCACAGTGAGGGCGGCCAGGCCGACGCGCAGACGGGCTCCCGGAGGCTCGTTCATCTGCCCATACACGAGAGCCGTCTTGTCGATCACGCCCGACTTCTTCATGTCGAGCCAGAGGTCGTTGCCCTCGCGCGTGCGCTCGCCGACGCCGCCGAACACCGATAGCCCGCCGTGCTGGGTGGCGATGTTGTGGATGAGCTCCTGCACGATCACGGTCTTGCCCACGCCAGCGCCGCCGAACAGACCGATCTTGCCGCCCTTGACGTAGGGGGCGATCAGGTCGATGACTTTGATGCCCGTCTCGAAGATCTCGTCGGTCGGCTCCAACTCCTCGAAGTCGGGCGCCGGGCGGTGAATCGGCCAGCGCTCGCCGGTGAGTTCCGGACCCTTGTCGATCACGTCGCCCATCACGTTGATCAGCCGCCCCAATGTCTGCTCACCCACGGGCACCGTCATCGACTGACCGGTGTCGATGACCTCGGCGCCACGGGCAAGGCCGTCGGTGGAGTCCATCGCGACGGCGCGCACCTTGTTGTCGCCCAGGTGCTGCTGCACCTCCGCGACGAGCTCGACCACCTGGCCATCGCCCCGGTCGACCTTGATGGTCAGGGCGTTGTAGATGGCCGGCAACTCTTCGGCGAAGTGGACATCGACAACCGGGCCGATCACCTGGACGATCGTTCCTGTGTTCATGCGCTCAACTCCATCTCTCGGTACGGCGCCCCCGCAGCGTGGGCCGGTCTGACAGTCTCATCTGCCGCCCACGCGAGGAGCGGCTCACTGATACACAATGAAGGTCGCGCGCCACAACCAACCACCTCTGCGCCACGCCCTGTCACAGACAGCTTCATGCGAGCGCGTTCGCCCCCGCGACGACTTCGAGGATCTCTTGTGTGATCGACGCCTGGCGCGCACGGTTCATGGCCAAGGTCAGCTCGCCGATCATCTCTTCGGCGTTGTCGCTCGCGTTGCGCATCGCCGTCATGCGCGCCCCCTGTTCGCTCGCGCTCGACTCGAGCAAGGCCCGGTAGCAAGCGATCTCGACGTAGGCCGGCAAGAGGCGCTCGTAGATGGCCGCCGGACCCGGCTCGTAGAGGTACGTGGCCAAGCCGGATTGGCGCTGCCGCTGGTAGACCTCTTCGCGGCGAATCGGCAGGGCGACAACGTCCATCACGTGTTGCTCGAGCGGCGAGGTGAAGTGGTTGTAAATCAAGTGCACCTTGTCGATCGCCTCGCTCGTGTAGAGCTCGATCACGTGTCTGGCAATCGCTTGCGCGTCGGCGTAGCTAGGCCGCTGGCTCGTCCCCATCCAAGTCCGCTCGAGGTCGTAGCCGCGGAAGCGCAGCGTGCCCACGCCCTTCTTCCCGTAGACGAGCCAGCGCGTGGCGACGCCGCGCGCCTCGAGCTCACGCTGGATTTGGATAGCGTGACGGATCACATTGGCGTTGAAGGCGCCAGCCAAACCGCGGTCACCGGTGACGACAACCAAGGCCGCCACCCTCTCTTGCGCATGCTCACGCAAGAGCGCATAGCGATTGGGCTCCTCGGCGTAGGTCGCCAAGTCGAGCATCATCTCGATCATGTCGCGCGCGTAGGGGCGCAACGCCTCGATGCGTGCCTGCGCGCGGCGCAGGTGCGCCGCCGAGACCATCTCCATGGCCTTGGTGATCTTGCGCGTGCTCTGCGTTGAGCTGATGCGCCGCCGGATGTCCTGCAGGGTCGCCACGTCGGTTTACCGCTCTCCCTCGCCGCTTGCGCCCGGCGCACTCAGACCCTTCGCGCTCGTCTCAGCCGGCGCGGCAGCGGCCGCTGCGTCGCCTTCGGCAGATACGTCGCCACCGAAGCTGTGGTGGAACTCGTCCAGTGCCGCGCGCAGCGCCGCCTCCGTCTCGTCGGTGATCTCTTGCCGCTGGGCGATGTCAACCAGGATCTCGTTGTGCTGGGCTTTCAGGTAGGCGCGCAAGCCATCGAGGAACTCACGCACGTGCGCCACGGCGATGTCGTCGAGGTACCCCTGCGTGCCAGCGAAGATCAGAGCGACCTGCTCCTCGACCGGCAGCGGTTGGTAGCGCCCCTGGTTTAGCGCCTCGACCATGCGGGCACCCCGCGCCAAGGTGCGCTTGGTTGCCTCGTCGAGCTCGGAGCCGAACTGAGCGAAGGCTTCGAGCTCGCGGTACTGAGCGAGGTCGATACGCAGGCGGCCGGCCACCTGTTTCATAGCCTTGATTTGCGCGTTGCCGCCCACGCGTGACACTGAGATGCCGATGTTGATGGCCGGCCTGACCCCGGAGTAAAAGAGGTCGGTCTGCAAGAAGATCTGCCCGTCGGTGATCGAGATCACGTTCGTGGGAATGTAGGCCGACACGTCGCCCGCCTGCGTCTCGATGACCGGGATACCCGTGAGTGACCCGCCGCCCAGCTCGTCGCTCAACTTGCAGGAACGCTCGAGCAGACGCGAGTGCAAGTAGAAGACGTCACCGGGGAAAGCCTCGCGGCCTGGCGGCCGGCGCAAGAGTAGGGACATCTGCCGGTAGGCGTCGGCGTGTTTGGAGAGATCATCGTAGAAGACGACCGCATGACGGCCGTTGTAGAGGTAGTACTCACCCATGGCGGCGCCAGCATACGGTGCCAGGTACTTGAGCGGCGCCGAGGCCGAAGCGGTCGCGGCGACCACAATCGTGTAGTCCATGGCGCCGTACTCTTCCAGCTTTTGCACGACCTGCATGACGGTCGAAGCCTTCTGGCCGATGGCGACGTAGATGCAAACCTCGTTCTGGCCCTTTTGGTTGATGATCGTGTCGACGATCAGCGACGTCTTCCCCGTCTGCCGGTCGCCGATGATGAGCTCGCGCTGGCCCCGCCCGATAGGAATCATCGAATCAATCGCCTTGATGCCCGTCTGCAATGGCTCTTTGACCGGTTGACGGTCGACGACGCCCGGCGCCTTGAACTCAACCGGGCGGAAAGCGGTCGGCTCGATCGGGCCTTTCTCGTCGAGGGGCTCACCCAAAGGGTTTACGATGCGGCCGACGAGGGCGTCGCCCACCGGCACTTGCAGCACGCGGCCAGTGCGCTTAACGAGGTCGCCCTCCTTGACGAGCGTGTCGTCGCCCAGAAGCACCGCCCCAACGTTGTCCTCTTCCAGGTTCAGGATGAGACCGGTCACGCCGTGCGGTAGGTCGAGCATCTCGGCCTCGACAGCGTTGCGCAAGCCGTAGATGCGCGCGATACCGTCGCCAACTTCTAGGACCGTACCAACTTCCTCGACCTCGACTTCGGCCTGATAGTTTTCGATCTGCGCCTTGAGGATCGAGGCAATCTCTTCGGGACGAAGCTTCACGAGGCGTCACCTCTCAAGTCGGCAATCAACAGTCTTTGTCGCAATTGTTCAAGGCGAGAGCGCACGCTCCCGTCGATGATCGTGTCACCAATGCGCAGGACGAGGCCCCCGATGATCCCTGGGTCGACGCGTTTGCGCAGGTGCGCTCGCTTGCCCGTGACCTCTTCGACCCGTGCTGCCACAGCAGCCTCGGTCGCTCCGCTGAGGGGGACCGCCGAGACCACCTCGACAGCAACTGTGCGCTCGTGATCGGCCGCCAGCTGGTCCAGGTGTTTGCTCATCTCCTCGACAATCGGCAGACGCCCTTTGGTGAGCAGCACCTGGAGCGTGTTGGCTACCAAGCGATCGGCGCCACGGGTCATCTCGGCTAAGACGCGCTGCTTGGCCGCCGCGTCGATTTGCGGGCTGAAGAGCACACTGCGCAGCGCGTCCGACGCGCTCAGCGCCGCCGTAAAGGCGCGCCAGTCGGCCATCGTGCGCTCGACGCTCCCTGCGTCGAGCGCCGCCGCAAAAAGTGCCTCAGCGTAGGCTCGGGCAACCTTCTCTTCGCTCACCGCGACGCTCGCTCTCCGGAGAACTCACCTCTGGCAGGGCAACGGTCGCAACGGACGCGTCCGTCGGCTCTTGGCCACGCTCTGTCACTCGTCCCCCTCACCCCACCGTTCACCTAGTTGCGCTCAAGGTCGGCATCGTCGAGATGAATGCCCTGCAGCGCCTCCTCGATGAGGCGCGCGTGGTCAGCTTCGCTCAACGTCTTCACCGTCACCTTCTCGGCAGCCAACACGGCCAGGTCGGCAACTTGGCTCCTGATCTCGCGCAACGCCGCTTGCGTGTCTCGTTCGATCTGCTCGCGTGCCTGCTCGATCCGACGCTCGGCTTGCGCCTTGGCTTCGGCGAGAATTTCGGCTTTCGTCATCTCGCCCGTCTTGCGGGCCCGTTCGACGATCGCCTCGGCGTCGCTGCGCGCCTTGGCGAGCGCCTCTTTGTACTCCGCCAGGAGGCGCGCCGCCTCGGCGCGCGTCTCGTCGGCCGCGGCGAAGCTCTCGGCGATGCGGGCCCGCCGCTGGTCGATGAGCCGCTGCACTGGCCCAAAGGCGTACTTCCAGAGGATGAACACGGAGACGCCAAAGGTGATGAGGGTCCACACCATGAGGCCCCAAGACAGGTTAAGCATCGCTCGCCTCGCTACCGTTGCCTCGCAATGCCGTCACGCGTTCATTTAGCGACGAAGATGAGGATCAGGGCAACGACGAAGGCGTACAGCGCGACGGCCTCGGTCACACCAATACCGATGAACATGTTGGTGCGCACATCGCCCGACACCTCCGGCTGCCGCGCGATGGCCTCCAGAGCCTTGCCAATCAGAAAACCCAGGCCAATGCCAGGGCCCACGGCTCCGAGACCCATCGACAAGCCCGCTCCCAACAACTTAGCGGCTGATGCATCCATTCAGTGACCTCCTGCGCGCATTCGGCTTGTTCGTTGCTGTCGTGTCGGTGTTGCTGTCCTGTCAGTGTTCTTGTTCGAGCGCTCCGCCAATGTAGACGGCAGAGAGGATGGCGAAGATGAAGGCCTGGATCACGGCCACGAAGATCTCAAAGAGGAAGATGATCACCGAGCCACCCTGGAGTACCACGGCGATGGCGTAGTTTTGGAAGATGAGCGCCATGGCGAAGAAGACCGCCAGGATCGCGTGCCCAGCGACCATATTGGCAAAGAGACGCACGGAGAGCGAGACAACGCGGAAGACCTCGCTGACGATGTGAATCACGAAGATGAACTCGCGCAGAAAAGGCGGTGCCCCCTTGGGCATCCAGCTGCGAACGTAGGCCAGCGGACCCTTGTTGTGCACACCTGCGTACTGCGTGAAGAGGAAGGTGAACAGAGCGAGCACGACGGTGACGTTGAGGTTGCCGGTCGCGGCGTAGAAGGCGAGCTGCCCATGCTCCCCGAAGGGCAAGGGGATGAGACCGATCAGGTTGGCCGTCAGGACGAAGAAGAAGACGCTGCCAATGTAGGGAAACCACGTGTCGCAGCCGCTCTTCATGACCGAGCCAGCGATGCCGTCGTGAGCCAGCTCGTAGAGGAACTCAATCGCGTACTGAAAGCGCCCCGGCTGCGCCTTGAGAGATCGGTTCACGACCAGGGCGATGACCGCCAGCACACCGACCGTGATCCACAGGTAGATCACCGCCTTGGTGATCGAGAGGTCGACCGGGCCAACCTTTGGCAGCTTGACGATCGGGTGGAGGGTGAACTCCTGCGAGACTTCAAAGGTCTCTTTCGCGCCGCCAGGCAGGAAGAGGAGGGCTACCAACGCCACAAGGACGACACCGATCCACACGCGGCGGAGCTTGGACCGTCGCCGTTCGACAACGGCCGTGCTCCCCTGGCCAGGCGCAACCTCAGCCATGTTTCGCTACCCTCCGGCGAGAGACGCGCGTCACGGCAGCGTGCGCGTCTCCGGAACGAGACGCCGCCCCCGATGCCGGCTTCGCCAGGACCGGTTGCCCTGCCAGCCGCACCACCTGATACACGCTGTAGGCTACTAAGAACGAAAGGGAGCTCGCGGCAAACGCCGGCCGATCGAACACGCCGATCGCCACCAGCACCGTGAGGACCATGGCCAGCCGAACGACCATGCCGACCAAGCCGACCGCCAGCCCGTGGGCAAAGCTGCCCCGCATACCGAAACGAGCGCTGACGCGCTCCATGATCCAGTAAGGCAGGATCACGCCAGCGCCAATAGCAGCCATGATCGGGTGCTGTCCGAGGCCCGCCGCAACGGAGGCACAGAGCACAACGACAGCGCTCAGAATAGCAACCGCTCCTACTTCTCTCGTGATGATCCCACCCTCGTCGCTAGCCCTTGGACAGACGGGCCAGTGCCCTTCACTTCGTCTCCAGGAAGATCGCGTAGAGCGCCAGCCCGAAACCTACGAAGACGCCGATGATCGTGAATACTGGGAACGTCCCTGCCAGGCGATCTGCACCATATCCAATTGCCATGCCAACAGCCACGCCGGCGAGCAGCGTAAAGGCAATCGACTCGCCTTGAGCAGGGGGTTTCTTGGGGCCCCCGCTAGGACCCCTCTCATCGGACCCTTCACCCGGCACAGTATACCGACCCCCTCTTGACTCAACAAGCGCAAGACGCCGCCACGGCGACACATTCTCCCCGAGAGTTCGCCAAAATGGCGTACACGTTACCCCGTCTTACCCGCTCACCGACGCGCCCTGTCATCGCCGCGGTGGTGGCCGAGGCGCTTGGCGCGGGTTGGCGCAGGTGCCAGCGTGGCTGTCGGGCGCGAAGAGGGCTCACCTTTGCCAGGCGCTCGCTCACCTCCGCCACCCTCCGAGACTGCCGTCGTCCGGCCCGGGGTGAGCTGCCCAGCCCGAGCACGGGCCAGTAAGCGCAGCATGGAGAAAGTCATGAGCAACGCCGCCACGCCGAGCGCACTGGACCAAGCAAGCGACCCCCAGCGCATCGCCAGAGCCAGGCCACTCAAGAGGACGCACCACCCGTAGAGCAGAAGCACCGCCCGGCGTTGCGAGAAGCCAGCCCCGAGCACAAGCGCGTGGTGCACGTGGTCGCTGTCAGCCTTGTAGAAGGGAACGCCGGCACGCCAGCGCAGCACGACGATGCGCGCCAGGTCAAGGAAGGGCACACCCAGGACCAGCAAGGGGAAGATCAGGGCGACGGTGGCCGCTCCTTTGAGCACGCCCTGCACGCTCACGACTCCAAGCACGTAGCCGAGGAACATCGATCCTGCATCGCCCATGAAGATACGTGCCGGATAGAAGTTGAAACGCAGGAAGGCGAAGGTGGTGCCAGCCAAGATCGCCGCTGTAATGCCCATCGTGCCACGGTCAAGCGATAAGGCGATAACGGCAAACGTGAGCGACGCAATGGAACACACGCCGGCTGCCAAACCGTCGAGGCCGTCGATAAAGTTCACCATGTTGATAATCGTCGCCATCCACAGCACGGTGAGCGGAAATGAGACCGCCGCTGTGAGGTTGATCGACTCGTCGGTGAGAGGCAGCGTGAAGCGCGCGATACGCACGTTCAGGTAGAGCATCACAGCGATAGCCAGGAGCTGGCCGGCGAACTTGGCCAGGGGCGTAATGTCGAGCAGATCGTCGAGCAAGCCGACGAAGGTAATGATGCTGCCCCCGATGAGGATCGCCTTGGTCGCCGGTTCCATCTTGACGAGCGCCAGCGTGGGCACGAGCAAGCCCACGTACATCGCCAGACCGCCGAGCAACGGCATCGTCGTGCGGTGCATGTGGCGCACTTCGCGCGGCTGTACCACGACCCCAGTGCGACGGGCAAGCCACGCAGCGAGAGGAGTGATCAAATAGACGATGCTCGCCGCGAGCACGAAACCGAAGATGGCCAGCAGGATCGCGGCGGGCGCGTCCAGCAAGCGGCCTATGGCATCTCCTCCTGGTGAATCGTCACCCCGGCCTCAGCGAACATAGCTAAGGAGAGCTCGTCAGGATACCCCTCGATGTAGTAGATCTCCTTGACGCCGCAGTTAATGAGCATCTTAGCGCACAGGATGCAGGGCTGGTGGGTGCAGTACAGAGTCGCTCCGTCGATGGCGACTCCGTGGACGGCGGCCTGGATGATGGCATTCTGCTCGGCATGAATCCCTCGACACAGCTCCTGCCGCTCTCCTGAAGGAATACCGAGCTGCTCGCGTAAGCAGCCGACGTCGAGACAGTGGGCGATGCCGCGTGGAGCACCGTTGTAGCCGGTCGCCAAGATGCGCTTATCGCGCACCAGAACGGCGCCCACGTGGCGACGCAAACAGGTCGAGCGCGTCGCCACTTGGCGGGCGAGCTGCAAGAAGTACTCGTTCCAGCTCGGCCGCCCAGGGCCAGCCGGTCGACCGGCTTGCCGGCCAGCAGCATCCGCGAGTGGCTCATCTGGCACTCGGCCACTCATCACTCAGAGAAACTCGTAGAGGGGAAAACGGTTGACCAAACTCAGCACGTCCCGTTCGACATCGCGGAGCTTCTGTTCATCTTCACGCCCCGTTACGGCGCGCACGATGAGGCGCGCCGTCGCGCGCATCTCATCTTCGCCGAACCCGCGGGTCGTGACCGCCGCAGCGCCGACCCGGATGCCGCCCGCTAACGCATGCGGCAAAGTGTCGAAAGGCACGGCGTTCTTGTTGACCGTGATGCGCACACGCTCCAACAGGCGCTGAGTCTCAGCCCCGTTCAGCCCCGTCGCGCGCATATCCACAAGCGCCAAGTGAACGTCGGTGCCGCCGGAGACGAGCCGCAGCCCGCCCTCGGCGAGAGCGTTCGCCAGAGCCTGGGCGTTGGCGACGGTCTGACGTTGCAAGGCCCGGAACGCTTCGCTCTGGGCGACTTTGAAGCAGACGGCCTTGGCGGCGATAACGTGCGCCAAGGGGCCGCCCTGCAGGCCGGGGAACACCGCCTTGTCGACGGCAGCCGCGTGCTCCGCGCGGCAGAGAATCACGCCCGCTCGCGGCCCCGCCAGCGTCTTGTGCGTGGTCGTGGTGACGAAGTCGGCGTACGGGACCGGACTCGGATGCAAACCGGCGGCAACGAGACCGGCGATGTGGGCCATATCGACCAAGAGCAGAGCGCCGACCTCGTCGGCGATCGCGCGGAACGCGGCGAAGTCGATCCGCCGTGGGTACGCACTGTAGCCAGCCACGATCAGCTTTGGCTTGTGCTCGTACGCGAGGGCGCGGACTGCGTCGTAGTCGATCGTCTCGCTCTCGCGGCGGACGTGGTAGGGCACGAAGCGATACGTCCGCCCGGAGAAGTTGACCGGAGAGCCGTGCGTCAGATGCCCGCCGTGGGCAAGCTCCATCGCCAACACCGTGTCACCAGGCTCGAGGGCAGCAACGTAGACTGCCATGTTCGCCGAGGAGCCCGAGTGCGGCTGCACGTTGACGTGCTCCGCGCCAAAGACCTGCTTGGCCCGCGCGATGGCCACCTCTTCGATCGCGTCGATCTCTTCGCAGCCGCCGTAGTAACGGTGACTGGGGTAACCCTCCGCGTACTTGTTCGTGAGCACCGAGCCCTGCGCGGCGAGCACAGCCCGGCTCGTAAAGTTCTCCGAGGCGATCAGCTCGAGGGTGGAGCGCTGCCGTTCCAGCTCCGCGTCGATCAGCCGCCCAACCTCGGGATCGACCTCAGCCAGCGACTGGTTCCACAGCGAGGTGACTTGTTCACTCACCGGCGGACTCCGGCGCGGGCGGCGCGGGCGCCGGGGCGCTGGCGCGGGCGGCGCCAGCGCCGCCCGCGCCAGCGCCTTCGATCGCCGCCACACGGCGCTCGTGGCGACCGCCCTCAAACGGAGCGCGCAGCCACGCCTCCACAATCTTCCAGGCGCCCTCCTCATCGAGCAGACGGCCGCCCAGACAGAGCACGTTGGCGTCGTTGTGCCGCCGCGAGAGTTCGGCCACTTCCGGCGTCCAGCAGTCGGCGGCGCGCACATGAGGATGTCGATTCGCCGCCATACTCATGCCCAGCCCGGTGCCACAGACCAGCAAGCCACGCTCGACCTCACAGCGCTCAACCACTTTGGCTACAGCGTGAGCGTAGTTCGGATAGTCCACCGCGACGCCGTCGCCATCCGTCCCTAGGTCGAGCACCTCGTGTCCGCCGGCGCGCAGACGCGCGACCAGCGCTTGCTTGAGCGCCCATCCGGCGTGATCGGCCCCGGCAGCGATCCTCATGCTCATTCCTTTCTCCGTAGACGCGCAGGAGCGACGCCGAGAGCGTGCTTACGCGCACGACACAGGGGTTGCCTCGCAGTTACAAGGTAAGCTCACCGCTCAGCACCGGCACGACGCCACCCTCGACGAGCACGTCGCGAAAGTGGTTCCCCTCGCCCTCGACCGAGACGGTCAGTTGACTGGGACGCCCCGTGTGACGCCCCTGAGCGATCACGCGTTTGCTGCCCAGAGTGAGCAACCCGTGACGAGCCAGGTAGGCGGCCAGTGGACCGGCGGCGCTACCCGTCGCCGGGTCCTCGATAATACCCTCGTTCGGCCCGAAGCACCGTGCTTCGGCCAAAGGTTCGTCGTCGCCGGTGAGCGCAAACGGGTAGAGATCGCCATAACGACGCTCGAAATCGCCGAGAAGGTCGAGGCGGAACCAGGCTTGCGCCAGCGTGCGCGTGCTGCGCAGCGGAATGATGGCGTAGAGCAGGCCCGTGGAGACACCGAGCGGGTCAAGCTCCTCGTGCAAGTCGCTCTCCTGCAAGCCCAGCACGGCAGCCGCCTCACGCCGGGGAATCTCCTCGCCGAATTCGGGCGCGCCCTGGTGGAGCACCGCGCTGACGGGCTCGCCATCACGCACGGTGACCTCAAGTGGCGTTGGCCCGACGCCCAGGCCGAGGACGACGGGCGTCGTGGGCTCCGTGGCTGGCACGATGCCCAGGCGCACGAGCATACATGCCGTCCCTATGCTTGGATGGCCGGCAAAGGGCAGCTCCCGGCCCGGGGTGAAGATGCGCACGCGCACGTCCCCCTGACCCTCGCTCGGAGTGACGAAGGTCGTCTCGGACAAGTTCATTTCACGCGCGATGGCCTGCATCTCGTCGTCACTCAAGCCTGCCGCATCGGGGAACACCGCCAGCGGGTTGCCCGCGAAGGGGCGCTCGGTGAACACGTCAACCTGGTAGAAGCGATAAGTCCTCATAGATCGGGCAAGTCCTTCCGTTTGCGTCGCAGCATCTCGTGGATGGCGACTTCGCCGAGCGCCCCCGGGCGCACGACGCGCCATTTGCCGTCCTCCTCGTAACTGGAGAAGTCAATCACTGTCGAGGGTCGCCCGTCCACCTCGCCGCCATCCAGGAGCAGGTCACAGGCCGCGCGCACGGTGTGATCGACCTCGACCAAGCTGCGCGCTTCGGGCGCCCCACTGCGGTTGGCACTGGAGGCCAACAACGGTAACGTGAGCGCCCCCAGGACGCGCGCTCTCTCAGGCCAGCGCGGGACGCGCACGCCCAGAGTAGCGGCCTGATACGTCTCCGTCCGCCGCCGCGCGCCACGTCGCTCATGTGCCACGCTGCCTGGTGGGGGATAGTCAAAGGTTGCGGGATACGGCACGAGGAGCGTGACCGGCCCAGGCAAGAGTCGACGGACGACGTTCGTCAGAACGGCGCTTAGCTCAACTGTCGCCAGCAACAGCTCGAGCGAGGGAAAGATGACCTGCAATGGCTTGCCCATCTCACGGCCCTTGGCAGCCTGAATAGCCTCCCCGGTCGCTGGGCGCAGTAGTCCACCCACCCCGTACACCGTGTCGGTGGGGAAGCACACGAGACGCGCACTGGCGAGATCGGTGATGAGGCGGCGCCAGTCGCGGGGCGTGAGCGCCGCCAAGTCGATCCGTTTCTGGGCACGCTCGTCGGCCACCGCACTACTCTCCAGCAGCATAGCCGCCGCCAAGTATGGCCAGCGCCTCCGCCAACGTGAAGGCCCCTTCGTAGAGAGCCCGTCCCACGATCGCGCCGGCGAGATCTGCAGCCACCGTCTTGATGCGACGCACATCGTCGAGCGTGGCGATGCCCCCCGACAAGACGATCTCGACGTCGCTCGCCTGCAGCAAGTCGCGCACGCCTTCCAGGTCGGGCCCGATGAGCATGCCGTCGCGCGCCACATCCGTATAGACGATGCGCCGCACACCTTTCTCCGCCAGCCAGCCGACGAAGCGTTGAGCGCTCACCTGCGAGCGCTGCTGCCAGCCGTGAGTTGTCACCATACCGTCCTCGCAGTCAACGCCAACGACGAGGCGCTCGCCCAGCTGGGCGAGCGCCTCGTCGAGCAGATCTGCGTTCGTCACCGCGCTCGTGCCGACGATCACCCACGTGAGGGGAAGGGCAGCCACTTCCGCCAAAGCCGTGCGACTGCGCACTCCACCGCCAAACTGGACTGGCACGCCGGACTCCTGCGCAATGGCGGCCACGAGATCGAGGTTGACGAGCCTGCCCTCGCGGGCGCCGTCGAGGTCGACCACATGGAGCGCCGGCGCGCCCTGCCGGCGCCACTCACGGGCCCAAGCGAGAGGATCGTCGCCGAAGACCGTCGCCTGCGCGAAATCGCCGCGCTGCAAGCGAACCACGCGACCGTGCTGGATATCGATGGCCGGCATCAGGAGCATGGCGTTCCTCGCAAGCTCAGGACCAGCGTCAAGTCTGGCCGTTTCCGACACGCAGTTCAACGGAGCGGGCGTGAGCGGGCAGTCCCTCAGCCAAGGCTAACGTCGCTACCGGTCCACCGAGAGCCAGGGCTGCCGCTCGATCCATGGCGACCACGCCAACCCGCTTCTGGAAGGCGGCGACCGAGAGCCCCTGGGCGAAGCGCGCCCGTCCGCCGGTTGGCAAGACGTGGTTGGTGCCGGCCGCATAGTCGGCGAAGGCGGTCGCCGTGTAGGGGCCGAGGAAGATTGCCCCCGCGTGACGGACGCGCGGCAGCACCGCCTCGGCGTCGCGCAGGTGCAGTTCCAGGTGCTCGGGGGCGAACTCATTGACGAGCGCGACCGCTGTGTCAACATCGGGTACCGCCACGATCGCGGTGCGCTCAGTCTTCACGCCGAGTTCGGCAGTCAGCGCTTCGACGCGCTGGGCGACTTCGTCGCCCAGCGCCCCGCCCACATCCAGGAGAGCCCCCATCGCACCGGAGCCATGCTCGGCTTGCGCCAGTAGGTCGGCCGCCAGCCACGCGGCATCACCGTGCTCGTCGCTCACGATCAACACCTCACTCGGTCCGGCCAAGCTGTCGATGGCGACTTCGCCCAAGACCTGCCGTTTGGCCTCCGTCACGAAGGCGTTGCCGGGACCGACGATGACGTCGCAGCGTGGCACACTCTCGGTGCCGTAGGCCATGGCGGCCACCGCCTGAGCACCGCCCAGGGGGAATAGCTCAGTGATGCCGAGGAGCGCGCAGGCGGCGGCGACGCCGGAGGCGACGCCGCCGCCTGCGCGCGGCGGTGAACACACTACCAAGCGCCGCACGCCAGCCACTTGCGCGGGGATCGCCGTCATGAGGACGCTCGACGGGTAGTTCGCCAGGCCGCCCGGCACGTACAGGCCAGCCACGTCGAGGGGAATGATCTCCTGTCCGACGACTTGGCCCTGAGCCAACGTCTCGCGCCACGGGTGCGACGCCTCGCGCTCATGGTAGGCGCGAATGTTCGCCGCCGCCGTCTCCAGGGCCGCACGCAACTCGGGCGCGAGGCCCGCTAGGGCCTCGCGCAGGGCCACCTCTGGCACCGCCATCTCCGTTGGCAAGGCCACGCCGTCCAGACGCTCGGTGTGGTAACGCAAGGCCGCATCGCCACGTCGGCGAACGTCTCCGACGATGCCCGCCACCGTCCGCTCGAGGTTCTCGGCTGGCGGCGAGGTGGCGCGCAAGGAACGCACCGTCTCGGAAACGTTCGTGAAGGTGACTCGTCTCATCTTGCCTCCGCTTCGTTAGCTTCGCTCAGCGAAGCCCCTCCCCCCTGCGGCCGCGGCTCTGTTCCCCGTCAAACACACAACTGGAGAAACGCTCGCGCGAAGCAACCCGCGCACGGCGACCTCACCGGCTGATCTGGATACAACTCTCGCCGAGCAACGCCTTGAGCTCAGCATAGAGGCCACCGACCGGGGCCACACGGAACGCGTCGCCGACGCGTAAACGCTGCTGGCCCTGGCCCGAGACCATGTGCAATACGACCGGCACCTGACCCGGGAACGAGGCGAGAATCTCGCGTAGCTCATGCAGCAAACTGAGCTGCACCCGCTCGGCATCGACGGTCACCGTGAGGGGCCGCGACTCACTGACGCCACCAAAGGGCCGCATCTCCATGACGATGAGCTTGACCTCATCCTCGCTCTTGCGGTCGACGCGTCCCCGGGCCTTCACGATCGTGTCCTCGACCAGGAGGTCGGCGTACTGCTCCTGCACCGTGTTGAAGGCGACGGCCTCGCAGCCACCGTCGACATCGTCGAGGCGGAAGACCGCCATCACGCCGCCGCTCTTCGTCGCCTTACGCTGCAAGTTCGTGATCACGCCACCGGTCCACAAGATGGTCCCGTCGGGCACGCCCTCAAGCTCGCTCACCGTAGCGTCGATCTCGTCCTTGAGCTGCTGGCGCAAGCCTTGCAGCGGGTGCGAAGAGACGTAGAGCCCCAGCGCTTCCTTCTCGTACTTGAGCAGCACGTCGCGCGGGAACTCCTCCGCGTTGATGGGCGGATAGTGCGCGCTCTCGGCGCCGAGGGCAGCGAACAGTTCGGCTTGTCCTTGCGCGGCGTCGCGGCGCTTGCGTTCGCCCTCGCTCACGGCGTTGGGCAGCGCCTCAAGCATGCCGCGCCGCGACGCTCCCGTCGAGTCGAAGGCGCCACTCTTGATGAGCGCCTCCAGGGTGCGCCGGTTGACGAGCTGCGAGTCTACACGGGCGCAGAAGTCGTACAACGAGGTGAAGGCGCCGCCTTCAGAACGCGCCTGCGTGATCGCCTCGATAGCGCCCCGGCCAACCCCCTTGACCGCGTTCAAACCGAAGCGGATCTTGCCGCCCACGACAGTGAAGTTGACGTCGCTTTCGTTCACGTCGGGCGGCAGCACCTCGATGCCCATCTGGGCGCACTCATTGACGTAGTAGGGAACCTTGTCTTTGGTGCTCATGACGCTCGAGATGAGAGCGGCCATGTACTCCACGGGGTAGTTGGCCTTCAGCCAGGCGGTCCGGTAGCTAATCAGAGCGTAGCACGCCGCGTGGCTCTTGTTGAACGAGTAGTCGCCGGTCGCCTCGAAGTTAGCCCACAACTTGGCGCACACGTTCTCCGGCACGCCGTGCGCACGCAGGCCCTGCATGAGCGGCTCTTTCAGGCTCGCCATCAGGGCTTTGTCCTTCTTCCCGATGGCCTTGCGCAGATCGTCGGCCTGCGCCGGCGTGAACCCCGCCAGCCGGCGCGCGATCGCCATGTACTGCTCCTGGTAGATGGTGACCCCGTAAGTCGACTCCAGGATGGGGCGCAACGCCTCGTGGTCGTAGACGACCGCCTGCGGGTTTCTCTTGTTGCGTGCGTAGGTGGGAATGAACTGCATCGGCCCAGGGCGATAGAGAGCGACGATGGCGATCAGGTCCTCGAACTGCGTCGGCCCGACCTCGCGCAGGGCGTCGCGCATGCCGCCGGACTCGAACTGGAACACGCCCGTGGCGTCGCCGCGCTGGAGCATCTCGTAGGTCTTGGCGTCGTCGAGCGGCAGCGTGGTCATGTCCACGCGCACGCCGTGACTCTTCTCGATCAGCTCCAGAGCCGCCTCAATGACGTCCAGGTTACGCAGACCGAGGAAGTCCATCTTGAGCAGGCCGAGCTTGGCGACGTCGTCCATCGTGAACTGCGTGACCACTTCGGCGTCGCCCTTCTGCTGCAGGGGCACGTAGTCGGTGAGCGGCCGGTCGGAGATGACCACGCCGGCCGCGTGGATGGAGTCGTTGCGAATGAGGCCCTCGAGCTGGCGCGCCAGGTCGACAACCTCTTTCACTTGCGGGTCGGACTCACAAGCGCGCTGGAGCTCGCTGCCGGGCGCGAGCGCTTGCTCGAAGGTTGCTGGCGGCGCCTGCTCAGGGATCATCTTGGCGATGCGGTCGCCGACGGCATAGGGCAAGCCCATGACGCGCGCCGCGTCGCGTACGGCGGCGCGCGCGGCCATCGTGCCGAAGGTGATGATCTGTGCTACCCGGTCGCGGCCGTACTTGCGCGCTACGTAGTCGATCACCTCGTCGCGGCGCTCGACCGAGAAGTCCATGTCGATGTCGGGCATCGACTTGCGCCCCGGGTTGAGGAAGCGTTCGAAGAGGAGGTCGTACTTGAGCGGGTCGAGGTCGGTGATGCCCAGAACGTAACTGACGATTGAGCCGGCCGCTGAACCGCGCCCCGGCCCGACGGCGATGCCCGCATCCTTGGCGAACTTCACGTAGTCCCACACGATGAGGAAGTAGGCACTGAAACCCATCTCGCTGATCACGCCGAGCTCGTAGGCGAGACGTTCGCGCACCTCTTGGCTGGGCGCCTCGCCGTAGCGCCGTCGGAGACCCTCCTCGCACAGGGCCCGCAGGTACGAGTCTTCGCTCTCCCCCTCGGGCACGGGATAGCGGGGCAGCAGGATGCGACCAAACTCGAGCTCGACCTGGCAACGCGCGGCAATCTCGAGCGTCGCCTCACAGGCCTCCGGGTAGTCGGCGAAACGCTCGCGCATCTCGGCCGGGCTCTTCAGGTAGAACTCATCACTGCCGAAACGCATGCGCTTCTCGTCGGTGAGCAAGCTCTGCGTTTGGATGCAGAGCAACGCGTCGTGTGCGCGCGCGTCCTCGTGGCGCACGTAGTGCACGTCGTTGGTGGCCACCGTGCGCAGACCGACCGCGCGCGCTAGCTGGGCGAGTTTTGGCGTCAGCGTGCGCTGCTCCGGTAGGCCCGCGTCTTGCAGCTCCACGTAGACGTTGTCGGCGCCGAAGAGCTCGACCAAGCGCGCCAGCTCAGTGCGTGCCTCGTCATCGCGGCCGTCGGCCACCAGGCGCGAGAGTCGACCGGTCATGCAGCCAGTGAGGCAGATAAGCCCTTCATGGTGGCGTTGGAGAAGGTCAAAGTCGGCGCGCGGCTTGTACCAGTAGCCTTCGAGGTAGGCCGCCGTGGAGAGCTTCACCAAGTTGCGGTAGCCGACCTCGTTCTCGGCGAGCAGCGTCAGGTGAAAGCGCTCTTCCTTGGCCGTGCGGTTATGCCGGTCGGCAACGACGTACAGTTCAAGTCCCAGGATCGGCTTGACCCCGGCCTTGCTCGCCGCCGTGTAGAACTGCACGACCCCCGCCAGCGATCCGTGGTCGGTCAGCGCCACGGCGTCCATACCGAGCTCGCGCACCCGCTGCACGAGGTCGGCGACGCGGCAGGCACCGTCGAGGAGCGAGTACTCGCTGTGAACGTGGAGATGGACGAAACCGCTCATGTACGGGACGTCATTCTACCGCCGCGGGCGGCGGGCCGTCCATGCCCGCAACACGGGGGGAACACGTCTGTTGCGGGCCTCGTCGAGCCCGCCGCCCGGCGTGGCGCTCCACTGCCGCCGAGGGCGCGGCGGCTCACGGTTGACCCTGCCGACGCGCCTGGCGCGCCAGCCAGGCCATCACCCGCGGACGATCCACCACAGTGAGCGGCAACGCGGTCAACCAGCGCCACCCCGAGTCAGCCAGCACCGGCATGAGGAGGCGCCAGGTCCTGTCTTGCGCGCGCGTCCAGCCGCCGAGGCGCGGCAGGCGAGCGAGGAAGGCGCGCACGGCCGCGTCGCGCAGCGGTCCGGGACGCAGGCGCTCGAGGGAGGCGGGCGCCCGCCAGCGGAGGCGGCCGGCCGTCTCCGCGACGGCGTAGTAGACAAGCGGCCCCAGGCCGGCCGCCTCCGCCTCGGCGACCGCCTCCTCCCAGTCTTCGCGTCGGAGGCGACGAGCCACGAACGAGAGGTCGACGAGGGTGCGCAAACCGAGCTGATGCTGGATGGCGTGCACAGCGCCGGTCACGAGCTGCCAACTGGGCCGCGGTGCCGGCAACACGCTGGCGCCACAGTTCACTTGCTCGGCCGTGGCGATGATACGTTCGACCGGGACACGGCCGACCGCTGGCCGCACGACGTTCCAGTGGAGCTCGACCACTGCGGGAGGCTGTCGTCGGTGGAGCTCGACGTGGAAGTGCAGCCAGCGCAGATACCACTCGGGATAGGTCGTCCCCATCAGAAAACCAGACCGCACGAGGAGGAGGCGAGCCCTCTCCGCGTCGTGCGGACTGACCAACACGTCCACGTCGGTGGACGACCGTAATGCCGCGTCGCCCCAGTAGCGCGCCCCGAGGGCCGGCCCCTTCAACGTGACCGACGGTATACCGTCATCAGCGAGAAGCGCGACGACGTTCGCCGAGGCGCGCTCAATAGCGAGAGCACTGGCGAAAGCGCGTCTCTGACCGTCGGCGAAGCTGGGGTGCGCGGCCCCGTGCGCGACCGCTAATGCATCCAGCCGCGCCGCTCTGACGTAGCGGGCAAACTCATCGTCGACGTGGCCCAGCGGTCGATCGTTGCCGGCGATCACATCGGCCACCCAGGAGAGCAGACGTTCGCCGGCGGAATCCACTATCGGACCGGGTTGGCAAGCTGCCCAACGCCGTCCACGGCCACGGTCACGACTTGACCATGAGCCAGAGGTCCGACGCCGGGCGGCGTACCCGTGAGGATCACGTCGCCCGGCTCAAGTGTCATCACGCCGCTCACGTAGGCTAAGAGCTCCAACGGTGCGGCGATCATGTCGCCCACCTGTCCCTCTTGCACCGGGCGCCCGTCGATGAGGGCGCTCACACGCGCCCTCTCGTCGGGCGCCCGCCGCACAACCCAGGGTCCCAGGGGGCAAAACGTGTCGAAGCTTTTGGCCCGTGTCCACTGGCCGTCGCTCCGTTGGAGGTCGCGCGCGGTCACGTCGTTGGCACACGTGTAGCCGGCCACGTGGGACGGCGCTGCCGCGACGGACACGTCGCGGCAGCGCCGTCCCACGACGAGCGCAAGCTCAGCTTCGTAATCGACGCGCCTCGACTGCGGCGGCAAGACGATGGCCGCCCCAGGACCGACCACGGCTGAGGGCGGCTTCAAGAACAGCAGGGGCTCACTCGGTGGCGCGGCAGCGAACTCCTCAGCGTGCGCCCTGTAGTTCAGGCCAACAGCGACCACCTTCGTGGGCTGCACCGGCGCGAGCAAGCGACAATCGCCGAGCGCCGCTTCGCCTACCGGCTGTGCACCCGACGCGTAAGCGGGTCGATCGAGCAGGACCACCCTGTCGCCGTCGAAGAGGCAGTCGTGCACCTCTCCGGCAAGCAGCACGCGTCCGAACGGTAACTCCCCCTCGTTCACCCGGTGACCACCCTCACTGCGAGCGACCGTGCAGCATGCCGTACTCGATCGAGTCGACCAGCGCTTGCCAGCTCGCTTCAATGATGTTCTCCGACACGCCGATGCTGCCCCAGCTCTCTTCGCCGTCGCTCGCATCGAGCAAGACGCGTGTGACTGCCCCGGTGCCCTTCGCCTCGTCGAGGATGCGCACCTTGTAGTTGACGAGCTCGATGTCGGCCAAGCGCGGATGCTTGCGCAGGATCGCTTGCCGCAGCGCCTTGTCGAGGGCGTTCACGGGGCCGTTGCCCTCCGCCGTGGCGATGATCCGTTCGCCGCCCGTGTGCACCTTGATGGTCGCCTCCGTCATCACGGCGCCGTTCTCACGCTTCTCGACGATCACCCGAAAGCTCTCCAGGGTGAACAACGGTTCCCGCAAACCAAGGCGCTCGCGCACGAGGAGCTCGAACGAGGCGTCCGCCGCCTCGTACTGGTAGCCGGCGTGTTCGCGCTCCTTGAGGTACCGCACGACATCGGCGACACGTTGGTCGTCACCCTCGAGGACGAGGCCCATCTCGCGCGCCTTGCGCACGATTGCCGCCTTGCCGGAGAGCTCCGAGATGAGCACCCGCTGTTGGTTACCGACCCGCTCCGGATCGATGTGCTCGAAGGTCTGCGGCGCGGCGCCGACGGCCTGCACGTGCAGACCACCCTTATGGGCAAACGCGGTGCGTCCTACGTACGGCTGGTGACCCCAGAGAGCGACGTTCACCGTCTCGGCCACGAAGTGAGCCACTTCGCTCAAGCTACGCAGCTGATCGTCGCTCACGACCGGGATGCCCATCTTGAGCACGAGAGCCGGAATGATCGACGTGAGGTTCGCGTTACCGCAGCGCTCGCCGTAGCCATTGATGGTCCCCTGCACCTGCCTCGCCCCGGCGCGCACGGCGACGAGGCTGTTGGCGACCGCGCAGTCGCTGTCGTTGTGGCAGTGCACGCCGATCACCGGACCGTCGCCAGCGACGACGGCGCGTACGCCCTCCTCGATCGCCCACGGCAGCGTCGCCCCATTCGTATCGCACAGGCAGACCGCTTCGGCACCCGCCTCGGCCGCAACCCCTACGGCCCGCACGGCGTACTCGGGATCGTCGCGGTACGCGTCGAAGAAGTGTTCGGCCTCGTAGATGACGCGTTTGCCGTTCTCCACGAGGAAGCGCACTGACTCATCGATCATGCGCAAGTTCTCGTCGCGGCTCACGCGCAGCACCTTGCTCAAGTGCAAGCCCCACGTCTTGCCCACGACGGCCACCCACTCAGGAAAGGCGTCGGCCAGCACACGCAGCGAGGCATCGTCCTCCGCCTTGAGCCCCTTGCGCCGAGTCATGCCGAAGGCGACCAGCTGCGCGTGGCGCAGCTTCTCGCGCCGCATGCGCTCGAAGAAGGCCACTTCCTTCGGGTTTGAGGCGGGAAAGCCGCCCTCGATGAAGTGCACGCCCAGCTCATCGAGCTTGAGCGCGATGCGCACCTTCTCATCGACCGAGATCGACATGCCTTCCTGCTGCATGCCGTCGCGCAGCGTCGTGTCGTAGAGCTGAACGGGTACCTCAGTCATCGTCGCCTCATCCCCTACCTCGCGGCCGCCAAAGCGCCTACCGTCGCCGCACCTCACCCGTCAACGTACTCCAGCATGTCGGCAAACTCGGGGTCGCGCCCCTCGACAATGGCCCGGAAGCGCGCTTGAATGCGCCGCGTGATCGGCCCGGGCTCGCCGTCGCCGATCACGTGATCGTCCACCTCGCGGATCGGCACGATCTCCGCCGCCGTGCCGGTGAAGAAGAGCTCGTCGGCAATCGCCAGGTCGCTCCGCGCCAGCGTGCGCTCGTGCGCCTCGATACCCTCGGCGGCGGCGATGCGCAACACCGTATCGCGGGTGATCCCTTCCAGCACGCCGTCGGCCGGAAATGGCGTGGAGAGGACGCCGTTACGCACGAGGAAGAGGTTTTCCCCCGAGCCCTCGCCCACGTGCCCCAGGCTGTCGAGCATGATCGCCTCATCGTAGCCAGCCTTGATCACTTCGATCTTCGCCAGGATGCTGTTGAGGTAGTGACCAGTCGCCTTGGCAGCCCGAGCCAGTTCGGTATGCCCGAGGGCAGTGATGCTGGAGACTTTGGCACGGATGCCGTGCGCGATCCCCTCTTCGCCCAGGTAAGTCCCCCACGGCCACACGGCGATGCTCACGTCGACTGGCGCCTCGAGGGGGAACAAGCCCATCTCCCCGTAGCCGCGGTAGACCAGGGGGCGGATGTAGCACTCCTTGAGCCCGTTCACCCTGATGACATCCTTCGTGGCCTGCACGAGGTCCGCCACCGAGAAGGGCAGGTCCATGTAGTAGAGCTTCGCCGATCGCCGCAGCCGCTCGAGGTGATCCGTCAGGCGGAACACTGCCGTGCCGTCGGCGGCAGCGTACGCGCGAATGCCCTCGAACACACCCGAGCCGTAGTGCAAACCGTGCGTCAGCACGTGCACCTTGGCCTCGTCCCAAGCGACGAGCTCACCGTTCATCCAAATCTTCTCAACCGGCGTGATCGGCATCTGTCCTCCTCGTAGCGGTGATCGTCGCCGGCAGCGCGGCGATCACCCGGCTTGTCATCTCTTCAGTTGTCAACACCGTCTCACCGGGAGCGGCGATGTCGGCGGTGCGCGCGCCCTGGTCGAGGGCCGTCTCGACGGCCCTCTCGATGGCGCGCGCAGCTTCGCTGTACCCCAAGCTCAGATCGAGCAGCAGCGCCGCCGAGAGGATCGTGGCGCACGGGTTCACGATGCCCTTGCCGGCGATGTCGGGAGCGGAGCCATGGATCGGCTCGTACAGCGCGACGCCCGCGGTGCCAACGCTCGCTGAGGGCAGCATCCCGATGCTCCCGGTCAGCATAGCCGCCTCGTCTGAGAGGATATCGCCGAACATGTTCTCGGTGACCAGCACGTCGAACTGACGGGGATTGCGCACGAGCTGCATCGCGGCGTTGTCGACGAGGAGGTGGCGCAGCGTGACGTCGTCGTAGCGCTGCGCCACCTCCTCGGTCACCTCGCGCCAGAGGCGTGAACTCTCCAAGACGTTCGCCTTATCGACGCTGGTCACCTCGCCTCGCCGACGACGCGCCAGGCGAAAAGCGTACTCGACGATGCGCTCGATCTCGCCCCGCTCGTAGTACATCGTGTCGTACGCGGCCTCGGCCGTGCGCTCGCGCTTGCCGAAGTACAGTCCGCCGGTCAGCTCGCGCACGACCATGAGGTCCACACCGGCAATGATCTCGGGCTTGAGCGTGCTGTTGTGCGCCAAGGCCGCGCTGCTCTTCACCGGGCGCAGGTTAGCGAAGAGGGCAAGACCCTTGCGGATACCGAGCAGGCCCTGCTCGGGACGCGGCTTGTCCGGATCGGTCGTGTCCCACCGAGGCCCGCCCACAGCGCCCAAGAGCACCGCGTCACAGGCCTGACACCGCTCGATGAGGTCGTCTTCCATCGCCTTACCGACGGCGTCGATGGCACAGCCGCCGAGTAGACCGTGCTCGTAGTGCAGGGCAAAACCGGCCCGAGCGGCAACTTCGTCGAGCACCCGCTGCGCCGCCGCGATGATCTCCGGCCCGACGCCATCGCCGGGCAAGAGCATAATGCGATACTCAGCCCCGCTCGGTGAGCTCACGTCTGTGCTCCCTGCGCGAGGCGGGCCTTCACGTAGGGGAGCAAACCGCCGTGCCCGATGAGCTCCTGCATGAACGGCGGAAACGAGTCGGCCGCGTAGGTCGTCCCCTGCGTCAGGTTGACCACCGTGCCGGCTGCCGGCTCCACGCGCAGGCGATCGCCGGCGCGCACCCCGGCAGCCGCCTCGCGCGAGACGACGATCGGCAGACCCGTGTTGATCGCGTTGCGGTAGAAGATGCGCGCGAACGAGGCCGCCACGACGCAGCTGACGCCGGCGGCCTTAATCGCCACCGGAGCGTGCTCTCGCGACGAGCCGCAGCCGAAGTTCTCCCCCGCCACGATCACATCGCCCGGCTGCACGCGCCTGACGAAGTCGGGATCGATATCTTCCATGCAGTGAGCTCCCAGTTCGGCCGGATCGCTGCTGTTGAGGTAACGTGCTGGGATGATGACGTCGGTGTCCACGTCGCGACCGAACGTATGCGCCGTGCCCTCGTACACCAACGGCGCCTCTCCGGCAGATGGAGCGGTCTCGCTCATCGCTGCCCTCCTTTCGTCTGCCCAGGCAAGACCTCGGCCGGGGTGGCGATGTGTCCGGCAACCGCCGAGGCGGCAGCGACGTAAGGGCTCGCCAGGTAGACTTCGCTGGTCACGTCACCCATGCGCCCGACGAAGTTGCGGTTGGTCGTCGAGACGCAGCGCTCCCCAGCCGCCAAGATGCCCATGTGCCCGCCCAGGCAAGGGCCACACGTCGGCGTCGAGAAAGCGGCACCGGCTTCGACAAGCTTCTGCATCGTGCCGTCGGCGGCCGCCTGCAGGACAACTTCCTGGCTGCCCGGCAGGATCACCAAGCGTACGTGCGGGTGCACCTTGCGGCCAGCTAGGATCTCGGCCGCCTGATGCAAGTCTTCCAGGCGCCCATTCGTGCACGAGCCGATCACCACCTGGTCGATCTCGATGCCGGCTACCTCACTGGCCGGCACGGCGTTGCCCGGCAGGTGCGGCTTAGCCACTGTCGGCTCAATTGCGGCCGCGTCGATCTCCAGCGTGCGAGCGTACTCAGCATCGGGATCGCTGGCGAACACCGTGTACGGCTGACGCGCCCGACTGCCCGCTGGCCGCTGTGCCAGGTAAGCTTCGGTCTCGCCGTCGTAACCCACGACGCCGCACTTGGCGCCCGCCTCGATCGCCATGTTGCAGAGCGTGAAGCGCCCGTCCATCGACAATCCACTCACCGCTTCACCAGTGAACTCCATGGCTTGGTAGAGGGCCCCGTCGACGCCGATCAGACCGATCGTGTGCAGGATCACGTCCTTGCCGCCGACCCACGGCTTCAACGTGCCGTGGTAGACAAACTTGAGTGACTCCGGCACGCGCAGCCAAACCCGACCCCACGCCATTGCCGCGGCAAAGTCGGTCGAACCGACTCCGGTGGAGAAGGCCGCCAAGGCACCATAGGTGCACGTGTGTGAATCGGCACCGATGATGACGTCGCCGGGCGCCACCAACCCCTGCTCCGGCAGGAGCACGTGTTCGATGCCGCCGCGACCCACCTCGAAGTAGTGCTCGATCGCGTGGCGCTGGGCGAACTCGCGCACCACTTTCGCCTGCTCAGCCGATTTCACGTCTTTGTTGGGCGTGAAGTGGTCGGGCACGAGGGCCACTTTGGCTGGGTCGAAGACGCGCCCGAAGCCAGCCCTCTCAAACTCGGCGATGGCCAGCGGCGCCGTGATATCGTTGGCCAAGGCGAGGTCGACCTTGGCCTCGATGATCTCGCCCGGCGAGACCGCTGCCCGCCCCGCCGCCCGGGCGAGGATCTTCTCTACGATCGTGTGTCCCATCACGTTCCCTTCACCGTCGTCGCCGCGCGTGCCTGCGCACGGCCGCGCCCCCGCGCCGCGGCGGCGTTGTTCATCGCTCTCACGTAGGCCTTGGCCGAGGCCTCCATGACATCGAAACTGACCGCTTGGCCATTGTATGTCTCGCCCTCGACGACGACGGCGACGCGCACCTCAGCCAGCGCATCTTTACCAGCCGAGATTGCCCGCACCTGGTAGTCGGCCAGACTGCCCTTCATGCCAACGGCGTTGTCGATCGCCTTGAAGACCGACTCCACAGTGCCGTTCGAGAAACTCTTGCCTCGCCGCCGTCGTCCGCGCACGTCGACTTCGACCTGCGTCGTCGGGATGATGTTGGAGCCCGACTGAGTCACGAAGCTGCGCAGGATAAAGTGATCTTGGCGCTCACGGATCTCCTCACCCACGAGGGCTTCGAGATCGAGGGCGGTGATCTCCTTCTTCTTGTCGGCCACTTCTTTGAAGCGTCGGAAGGCGTCGTCGAGCTCGGCGCCGGAGAGCTCGTAGCCCATTTCGGCCAGCTTCGCCTGCAGCGCATGCCGGCCGCTGTGCTTGCCCAACACCAAGTCGCTCTCGGAGAGGCCAACGTCGGCAGCGCGCATGATCTCGAAGGTCGAGGGCTCCTTGAGGATGCCGTCCTGGTGGATACCCGACTCGTGTGCGAAGGCGTTGCGCCCGACGATGGCCTTGTTCGGCTGGACGGCGTAGCCGGTAATGTTCGACACCAGACGGCTGGTGCGAACGATCTCCTCCGTGCGAATGCCGGTCTCGCAGTCGAAGAACTCTGCCCGCGTGCGCATCGCCATGACGACTTCCTCCAGCGAGGCGTTGCCGGCGCGCTCGCCGATGCCGTTGATGGCGCACTCGACCTGCGTGGCACCGGCGCGGACGGCGGCCAGCGAGTTCGCCGTGGCCAGTCCGAGATCGTTGTGGCAGTGCACGCTGACGACTACGTCACGGAGGGGCGGACAGAGGCGCATCAGCTCGGCGATGAAGTCGCCGAACTCGAACGGCAGCGCGTAGCCGACCGTGTCGGGGATATTGATCGTCGTCGCCCCTGCAGCGATCGCCGTCTTGAGCACCTCAGCCAGGAAGTGCGGCTCCGACCGACTCGCATCCATGGCGCTGAACTCGACGTCGGCGTCGGCGTGCTCGGCGCTCAACTGGCGCGCCAACGACACCATGGCCGCCGTATCGGCGAGCACCTCCGCCTCGCTCTTGCGGATCTGGTACTTCATGTGCAGCGGGCTCGTCGAGATAAACGTGTGGATACGCGCCTTGGGCGCCTCTTTGACGGCGTCCCACGCCACACGCACGTCTTTCTCGATGGCACGCGCCAAACCGGCGATGCGCGGCCCCTGCACCTGTTGAGCGATCGCCTTGACGGCTTCGAAGTCGTCCGGCGAGGCGATTGGGAAGCCTGCCTCGACGATATCGACGTTCAGACGGGCAAGCTGCCGCGCGACCTCGAGCTTCTCGGCACGGTTCATGCTCGCGCCCGGCGCTTGCTCGCCGTCGCGCAGCGTGGTGTCGAAGATCCTGATGTAGCGTTTGCTCACGGTAATCTCGCTCCTCCCCGGGGTGGAAGGACAGACCGGCGCCATGCGCCAGCGGCTGTCAGGAGGTCTTGGCTTGAGTGGGCCCGTGGCCCAAGCAGGTGTTTACCGATCCCCCCGCAGGGGGAGGAGGAGCAAGCGCGCGCCCAGCCAGCCGCCGAGCGAGTCCCCTGCCAGCGTGGCAATGCCCGGGACATCGGCAGTTTCGCTTGTCGTCGTGTGGCGCACAGTAAGGCAATCTTATGCGGCTGGCCCCCGCGACGCAAGGTCGCGGGGGCCAGCCGCACCGCTCACAGTTTGACTCGCTTGCCGTCCAGGAGCCCGGCTGCCTGCACGACCTCAGCCACCTGCTCGGCGCTGATCGGCGCGTCGAGCGCTAAGCCCATCACCTCAGGTCCGCCCGCAGCGGCCCGACCGACGGAGACTTGCGCGATGTTGATGCCGTACTCACCGATCTTGGCGCCAATTTTGCCGAACGTCCCCGGGACCTGCGCCTTGGCGCGCACGAAGAGCATGTCCGGGCACGGCTCGATGTCGAGGTCGCAGCCGTACACTTTCACGAAGCGCGGCTGATGCTTGAGGCCAAGCGCCGTGCCAGCCACGACGAGCTCGCCGCTGCCGTCGCGCACGCGCAGCTCAACGAGGTTGAGGAAGTCGATCGCGGCCGGTTTCTTCGTCTCCTTCGTAGAGATGCCCCGTTCTTCGGCGATGGCGCCGGCGTTGACCAGGTTCACCTCGCCTTCGACCTTGTCGGCCAGCATGCCTTGCAGCACGGCCAAGGTCAGGATGCGCGTGTCGTAGCGCGCCAGGCCGCCGGCGTACGTGATCTCAACGCTGTCCACGGGGCCGTCGGCGAGCTGCACGGCGAGTTTGCCGAGCAGCTCGCCGACGCGCACGAAGGGCATGATCTCGTCCGCATCTTCGCCGGCCACGAGCGGCACGTTGACCGCGTTTGAGCAGAACTCGCCGTGCAAGGCGCTGGCGACCTGCTCGGCGATGATGACGCCGGCGCGGGTCTCGGCCTCCGCGGTCGAGGCACCCAGGTGCGGCGTCACCACGACCTGATCGTAGCCGAAGAGAACGTCGTCGGTAGTCGGCTCGCTGGGAAACACGTCGATCGCCGCGGCCGCTACCTTGCCGGCCTCCAAAGCGCGCGCCAGGGCGGCTTCGTCGATGATCCCGCCGCGGGCCACGTTGACGACGCGCACGCCGTCCTTCATCTTGGCGAAGGCGTCGTCGTCGATGAAGCCGATCGTCTCGGCGTTCTTGGGCAAGTGGACCGTGATGAAGTCGGCTTCGCGGTAGATGCGCTCCGGCGTCTCGGCCCGCGCAAGGCCAAGCTCGCGGAAGCGCTCCGCGGTCACGTAAGGATCGTAGGCGATCACCTGCATCTGCAGACCCAGGGCGCGTTCGGCCACCAGGGCGCCGATGCGCCCAAGGCCGATGATGCCCAGGGTCTTATCTTTCAGTTCGACACCCTTCCAGCGTGACTTCTCCCAGCGCCCCTGCTTGAGAGCCATGTGCGCCTGGGGGATGTTGCGCGCACAGGCCATGAGCATGGCTACCGTATGTTCGGCGGCCGAGAGGATGTTGCTCTGCGGCGCGTTGACGACGATGATGCCGCGCTTGGTCGCCGCCTGCACGTCGATGTTGTCGACGCCGACGCCGGCGCGGCCGATGACGCGCAAGCGCGTCCCCGCCTCAATGACGTCGGCCGTCACCTTGGCCGCCGAGCGCACGACGAGGGCATCGAACTCACCGATGCGGCGCACGAACTCGGCTTGGTCCCAGTCGTAACCTTCGACGACGTCGAACTCCCGCTGTAAGGCCTCGATACCGGCCTTGCCAAGCTTGTCCTTGACCAAGACCCGGGCTCGGCTATCGGCCGCCTTCGCCGCAGCCCCACCATATCGTTCCCCCGCAACCAGCCCTGGACCTGTCGCAACTCCCGCGCCGCTCACTGGGCCGCCAACGGACCCGGCCGTGTCCGCAGACCTCATAGTGTCACCCCCGCGGGCGCATCGAGAAAGACTTGCTCAGCCGCGGCCACCGCAGCCCCGAACGGAACGGGATAGCCGAGCCGAGCGAGCACCATCTCGACGGTGGATAACCCAACGACGATGTCCGAGGCACCGAAGTAGCCGCAGTGGCCTAAGCGGAAGATCTTGCCCTTCAACTTGCCTTGCCCACCGGCGAGCCAGACGCCGTAGAGGTCGCGCGCCAGTTTGCCGATTTGACCGCCATCGATGCCATCGGGAACCTTCACCGCGGTGACCGAGTTTGCCTCGGGGTCGTCCGGCCCGAAAAGCTCCAACCCGATGGCCTTCATGCCCTGCTTAGCCGCTCGCGAAAGCACACGATGGCGGGCAAAGACGTTTTCCAGGCCCTCTTCCTTGATGAGTTCAATCGCCTTCTCCTGGGCCACGAGCAAGGAGACGGCCGGCGTGTAAGGAGTCTGGGCTGCGTCACCCGCCATCTTCTTGCGAGTCGTCACCCAGTCAAAGTAGAAGCGCGGCGCCCTGGCCGCCTCGACCACCGGCCACGCCTTCTCGGAGACGGCCACGTAGGCCAGGCCAGGCGGTGTCATGAGCGCCTTCTGCGAACCGGACACGCACACGTCCACGTGCCAGGCATCGGTCTTCAGGTCGGTCGCTCCCAAGCCGGAGATGGCATCCACCACCAGGATGGCCGGCGTCTCGGCTACGACGGCGCCGATAGCGGCGATGTCGTTCACGACCCCGGTAGAGGTCTCGCTCTGCTGCACGAAGACAGCCTTGATCGCCGGGTCGGCGGCCAGGGCCCGCTCGATGTCGGCCGGGCTGACTTTGGTGCCCCACTCGTAATCAAGGAGCGTGACTTCAGCGCCATACGTGCGCGCCAGTTTGTTCCAGCGCTCGCCGAAGTTACCGCAAGAAGCGACCAGCACGTGGTCGCCGGGGTTGACCGTGTTGACGACCGCCGACTCCATGGCGCCCGTGCCCGATGCGGCGAAGATGAGCACGTCGTTCTCTGTCTGGAAGACGTACTTCATGCCGGCGACGACGTTGAGCAAGATCTCGGTGAAGCGCGGCGCCCGATGGTGGATCACCGGCTCGGCCGCCGCGAGGAGCACCTCTGGCGGCACGGGAGTCGGCCCGGGAGTTAAGAGGAATCGCTTTTGCATACTTTGCTCCTTCACTTCAGGGGCTGAAGAGGACAGGGCGACACTTTATGCGAGCGCAGCCTACCACGCGCAGAGTACGGATGGAGGGCAGCACGGCTCACTGCATATCGTGGCCACGATCGAGTCGTGGCCTGGCGTGGCCAGAGGAAAGCTCGGCGCCAGGCGGCGCAGCACGGCCAGCGCAGTTGTTTCACCGCCAGCGATCGGCCGCGGGTCGACGCCCCCTGGCCCGCGAAAGCCACAATCACGCCAGTGGGTTGTGTGAGCGCCAGCGACCGGCCATCGGTCGACCGCTTGCCGGTGCCGTGGTCGCGGCAGCGTGGCTGGCTGGGCTGGTGTGCGCGCGGGCGGCCAAGGCCGCCCGCGCGCACACCAGCCCTCACGACGGGCGAAGACTCCTAGGGTCCATCAGCACACGTCCCTCGCCACTCAGACCTCGATGTCGAAGCCGCCCTCGCTGATCCAGGGCATCATGGCGCGTAGCTTCTTGCCGACTTGCTCGATCTGATGCTCCTTGCCGCGCCGCTGCAGGGCGTTGAACACTGGCCGGCCGGCTTGATTCTCGAGGATCCACTCACGCGCGAAGGCGCCCGAGCGAATGTCGGCCAGCATCTTGCGCATCCGCTCGCGGGTGCCCTCATCGATCACGAAGGGGCCGCGCGTCAGGTCGCCGTATTCGGCCGTGTCGCTCACCGAGTAGCGCATGCCGCTGATGCCTTTCTCCCAGATCAGGTCGACGATGAGCTTGAGCTCGTGCAACACCTCGAAGTAGGCAATCTCGGGCTGGTAGCCCGCCTCGACCAGGGTGTCGAAGCCGGCCATGATCAGCTCGCTCACGCCCCCGCAGAGCACCGCCTGCTCGCCGAAGAGGTCGGTCTCGGTCTCCTCAGCGAACGTGGTCTCGATCACGCCCGCGCGCGTGGCGCCGATGCCCTTCGCGTAGGCGAGCGCCAGGTCTTTCGCCTTGCCACTCGCATCCTGGTGCACGGCGATCAGCGAGGGCACGCCCTTGCCCTCCTCGTACTGACGACGGACAAGGTGGCCAGGACCCTTGGGCGCCACCATGAACACGTCGATGTCCGCTGGCGGCACGATCTGGCTGAAGTGAATGTTGAAGCCGTGCGCGAACATTAAGGCCATGCCCGGCTTCAGGTTGGGCGCCACATCACTCTGGTAGAGACGGGCCTGGACGTCGTCCGGGACCAGCATGATGACGATGTCGGCCTGCTTGGTCGCCTCGGCGGCGCTGAACACCGTGAAACCAGCCGCCTCGGCGCGCTTCGCGTTTGGCGAACCGGGCAGGTCACTGACGACGACCTTCACACCCGAGTCACGCAGGTTCTGGGCGTGAGCGTGTCCCTGACTGCCGAAGCCGATGACGGCCACAGTCTTGCTCTTGATCAGCTCAAGGTCGGCGTCTTTGTCGTAGTACATCCGCTGTCTCCTCCTCTAGGACGGCCTGCCGGCCGCATCGCTTCGCAAAGGCCAACTTTACCGCCTCGCCCCGCGAGCGGCAACGCATGCCGGCAGTGACCGGATGGAATGCGACCACTCAGCGCACTGCCGCCACTGGGGTGCCGACCTCCTGTCGCCAAGCGCTCACTGAGCGAGCGCCGCAAACGTGAGGGCGGCCTCTCCGTCTTTATCGCACAGGGTCAGTGTGCCGTCCGTCAGGCGATACGACTTCGCCTGCGCCAGCAGCTTCAAATAGGCCGACTCGGCGCGCATCGCCGGCGCCGGTCCCGCCATGAGGGTGACGGCAAGCTTCCCCACCCTAAAGGCGTCCCCGGGACCGACATGGTACGGGCCCCCGTAGCTATTTACGCCGCTCGTGCCGCTGATTTTCCCAGCCGAGAAGTTAGCCGTGATCGTCACCCCTGTTAGACTCACTGAGGTCATCTCCCAGCCGACAAGTTTCCAGTGCGTGCCGTCGAGAGTTGCCGGAGACGACGAACAGCCGGTCAGCGCCAACAGCAGCGCGAGCGTTGTCGCAAGGACCACAAAGGCAAGGGCAATGGTCTTCGTCAACCGGCCCGCAGGCGCCACACGCCGTGAGCTGCCCGCTGACAGAAGAGGCCCCCACTGCGGCAGCTCCCGCCCTGCTGGTAGTCCGCTGAGTCGCGCACAGCTTGTCGAGGCGCACGGTTCACAATAGCGCCCGTGCCGCTTTACCGATCGCTTCGGCCGATGTGGGGTGCTGATCCGCTAGCTCAGCCAGCTCACGCAGTGGCGCCCGCCGCGCCACGGAAGCCGCCAGTTCCCCGATCAGGTAGTCGGCCGCGCCACCTTCAACCCAAGCACCAACCAAGCGCATGCTGCGCTCGTCGAAGAACTCACGGACCTCCCCCTGCGCCTCGTCTTCAATCTGCGCCCTGGCGTCGTCGGCCAGGCTGAAAGCAGTCTCTACAAGGCGCACGCCGCGCGCCGCCGCCACACTTGGCGTCACGCCAACGTAGGCGATCTGCGGAAACGTGAACACGGTCGTCGGCACAGCGTCGAAGTCCATGAAGTCGACGGGCTTATCGCCGGCCATGATGTTGTTGGCCGCAACCAGTGACTGCCGCACGGCCGAGTGGAAGAGCATTGAACGCCCGTTGACGTCTCCCGGAGCGTAAATGTGCGGCAGGCTCGTCTGCAGAGCCGTACTGACGACGATGCGTCCGTGGTCGAGCGCAATGCCGACCGCTTCGCTCCCGGGCGGAATGACGGGCGGACGGCCGGTCGCCGCCAGTACTAGGTCCGTCTCAAGGCGCTCCTCGCGCCCGTCCTTCAGGTAGGTGACCGCCAAGCCGCTTGGCGTCCGCTCAACGCGTTGGACTGCCGCTCCAAAGGTCAGCTCGATGCGCTCGTCGAGCGACTCGACCAACCACTGAGCAAGTCTCTCATCGGCCTGCCGGAGCACCCGCTCTCCTCGGGCTAGCAGGTGCACCCGACTGCCCAACTCATTCAACAGTGTGGCCGTCTCCAAGCCGATGTACCCGACACCGATCACCACCACTGACTCCGGCAGGCGCCGCACACTTGGATTCAGCGCGTAGAAGTCGTGCGAGGTGACGCACAACTCGACTCCCTGGATCGGTGGCAGACTCACGCTTGCGCCGCTCGCGATGATGATGTTCGCCGCGCGAATCCTCACCTCACCGTCGTCGGTCTCCACTGCCACGACATGTGGATCGACGAACGACGCCGTGCCTTTCAAGAGGCTCAGCCGCGCCCCTGCTTCTCGTAGTTCACGAGCGTGTTGGCGGTAACGTCGCTCCTGGACGCTGTCCTTGTAGGCGACGATGCGCTCATAGTCGGGCATCAGGTCGCCCGAGAATCCATGCCCGTCGGCCTGGCGCGCCTGCCGAGCCAGGTAAGCGGCCTGGCGCATCGTCTTGGAGGGCACGCAGCCCTCAGCCAGACAATTGCCGCTCATGACCCCCTTGGGGTCGACCATGATGACCCGCCGGCCACCCTTCGCTAAGCGGAAGGCCGCCGGGTAGGCGCCTCCCCCCGCCCCGATCGTGACGACATCAGCCCGAACCTCACGCATCATTGCTCACCCTTTCTTCCACAGGCAGGGCACTCGTGGGGAAGCGCTCGGCCTCACTCGCCAGCCCGCGGCAGGTCAACCAGAGCCGCCAACGACTCACCTTGCCGTTGCCCGCTAAGCCATCCGACGAAACGAGCCCCGGTGACCTTAGCGACCAGGCCTTCCCCTTCCCTCATCCGCAAGGGGCCGGACGCCTTATCTCTCCTCGTCGTCACCGAGGTTGGCCTTTCCTTCCTCCGCGACGGGCGCGGATGCTAGCCGTGGGCAGATAAAGTTCGTTCGCACAAGCCAAACCCTAGGGACGCTGCAAGTCAGTCAAGCCACCAGCGCCCCAGCAGGGCATCACCCCGCCGGGGGTACCCATCGCCGCAGTTCGTTCAGTGGCGGAAACCGAGTCGGCAGCAACAGGAGATCGAAGGGCAGCTCGAAAGCTCCTATCTCGGCCAAATCGAGATCCATGTAGCAGTGCTGCTCGCAGTACCGCGCCACGATCTTGATGTAGCGTCGCAACAGCAGGACGGATGGGAACTGGCCTTTGGCCGTCATCCAGGCGAGCATGTCGCGCCCCTGCTTGGAGCTGTTACAGGCACGGCAACTCCAGACGAGGTTGTCCGCCTCATCTGCCCCGCCCTTGATGCGAGGAATCAGGTGGTCCACAGCGAGATGAGCGTCGCTGCCGCAGTAGTAGCACAGTTGCGGCATCGTCATCTTCAACCGCTCGTCGTGGTACAGCGAGCCGAAGGACATCTTGCCCGAAACCAACCCGTGGTACAGCTTGGTCCGAATGGCGTAGTGAACTTTCTCGTACCGATCCACGGCATGGCCAAGGGCAGCGTCAGCCATCGCCAAGTTCGCGTAGGACCAAGCTATCTGCTGCCGGACAGTCGTAATCTTGGGAGTTGGCATGAAACCGAGATCCCCTTTACCCGCCTTGGCTGGCCAGTCTCGCGCGAACTTCTTGTCGCTCGGCCTCTCCGTGACCCGCGACTACCCACACCGCGTCGTCCTTGACGCGGTAGAAGAAGCGATATGGCGGCACGATGACCTCACGGAACGCAAGGCCGGGGAACTCGGGCAGCACGCGACCGGACTCCGGGTAGTCGGCGAGCCGAGCGAGCGATGCGCCGGCACGGTCACGCAGGCCGCGGGCCGCTGCCGGGTCGTCGGCGGCGATGTCGGCAAGCGCCGCGAGGAACTGCTCGCGCGCAGCGGGCGTGAAGAGGACGCTGCGGCTCACGGCCTGCCGAGCAACTGGTCGGCCTCGGCCAGCACGTCCGCGAGCGCGTGTCCGGAACCGGCCTCGATCTCGGCCTCGCCGCGGGCGAGCAAGCGCAGGATCTCGAGCTCGTGCTGCGTGCGCTCGTAGGCCCTCGCGCTGACGACGACAGCGGTGGCGCGCCCGCGTTGGGTGATGAACACCGGCTGCTGCGTGTCGGCGGCGCGCTTGAGGATCCCCGACGCGTCCTGGCGTAGATCGGTGATGGGAACGATATCGGGTACTGATGCCATTGACACTACCTCCTGTAGTACCGGCCACGATACCGCTAACATACCTTCACTGCCAGGGGAGAAGGCTGTACCCAACGTCGGGGCGTTGAGCTGCGAGAGCTCACGCCACGGTCTTGCACTTCGCTTCTGCGAGTCTGCTCCAACGCCTTGTTCGACGGCTCGCTCACGTCTCGCCCTCAGACGGCTCAGCACCGGCCGTGTTCTCCAACGCCTGCCCACATACGTGACAGAAGCCCTTGCCCGCGCGCCGCCGCCGAGCCTCGTCCTCGTAGCCGGCGGCAAGAATACCGGCCGGCAAAGCGAAGAGGCTGATTCCCAGGATCTGGATCAGCCCACCGAGCACCTTTCCAGTGGGCGTGATGGGCTGAATGTCTCCGTAGCCAACAGTCGTCAATGCGGACACGCCCCACCACATCGCAGCGGGGATGCTTGAGAACTTGTCGGGCTGAGCGGCGTTTTCGACGTGATACATGATGCTGGAGGCAAGCACCAGGGCAACCAACACTCCAACGATCACGACCCCTAAGTCGGGCAGCTTGGCGCGGAAGACGGCCTTCAGCCGATCGAGAGCCTCCGAGTAGCGGCCAACCTTCAAGACGCGAGCGGATCGCATCAGGCGAAGCAGCCTCAAGAAGCGCAGGTCGAGAGTTCCGACGAATGGCAGTAGTGCGAGGTAGAAGGGAAAGATGGCCAGGAAGTCGACGACCGCGTAGAAGGTGATGGCGTACCGCAGGCGTCCCACGAACGGCCGGCAGTAGCGTTCATCCTCCACACACGACCAGAAGCGCAGAAGATACTCCACAGTGAAGACCGCGACAGTGAAGATCTCGAACACGACGAACACGACGGACAGCCGGTCGTAGATGCCCTCCACGGTCTCCAACACGACCGCGATCGTGCTGAGGATGATGAGGGCGAGCAGGAAGCCGTTGACCCGCCCGAGACGTGCCCGGCCGGTCGTTGAGTCTACGTTGACCTCGAGAACCGACCACACGCGAGCCCTCAGAATGTCGAGCCGTCGCTTCAATGTCCGATCCTCGCGCCCTGACGGTGAGCGCCGCCTCCTGTGTCCGTCGAACATAGATTATGCAGACTGCGTAACACCGCACACATGCTACGCCCTTCTGCGTAAGACGTCACGGTCTGGGCTCGGCGGTGGTGTTACGCAGTCTGCGCAAGACATCGTCAACGGTCGTCCAGGGAGCTGCGGACGCCGTGCCCTCCGCGATTGAGGACGTGCGTGGAGATCATCGTCGTGCGCACGTCCTTGTGGCCGAGGAGTTCCTGGATGGTGCGGATGTCGTAGCTCCGCCTCCAACAGGTGCGTGGCGAAGGAGTGGCGCAGCGTGTAGCAGCTCGCGCGGCTCGTGAGGCCGGGGCGCGAGACGGCGTGAGGCCCGAGTGACGGCCGGCGTCGCCGACCGCCCGCCCGCTGAGCGCCCGATTCGGGAAGGTGATGGCGGCCCTGCTTGCCCGTCGCCGGATCCCGCCAGCAGCGGCGCTGCGGGAAGACCCACTGCCAGCGCCACTCGCTCGACGCCCGCGGGTACTTTCGCTGCAGCGCATCGGGCAGCTCGACGCGACCCCAGCCGGCGCCCAGGTCGCGCTCGTGGATCGTCTTGACGCGCGCCAGGTGTGACTGCAGGGGCGTCGCCAGCGAGCGCGGCAACATCGTCACCCTGTCCTTGCCGCCTTTGCCGTCGCCAGGTACTGCGGCCGGGCGCCAGCGCCAGGTGGTATGGCCGGGCGCCAGCGCCAGGTGGTATGGCCGAGTGTCGCCGGTTACCCGCGCGCGATCGTGGCCGGTTGCCCGCGCGATCGCGCCCGGTTACCCGCGCGCGATCGCGATCGTCCCCGTGCGCACGATCTCCAGCACGCCGAAGGGCTTGAGCAGCGCGATCAGCGCCTCCAGCTTGTCATTCGTGCCGACTACGCGCAGGGTGACCGCTCGCCGGTCCACATCGACGATCTTCGCCTTGAAGATCTCGGCAATCTGCAGGATCTCGCTGCGCTTATCGCCCTCGGCGCTCACCTTCACGAGCAAGAGCTCCGCGGCCACCATGTTCTGTGGCTCCAGGTCGCGGATCTTCACCACGTTGATCAACTTGTGGAGCTGCTTGGTCACCTGGTCCATGGGGTGCTGCTCGCCGTCGATCGTAATGGTGATGCGGCTCAAGCCCGGATCCTCGCTCTCGCCCACGGCCAAGCTGTCGATGTTGAAACCGCGCCGCGCGAAGAGCCCCGCCACGCGTGTGAGCACGCCGGGTTTATTCTCGACGAGCACGCTCAACGTGTGCTTCATGGCTTCTTCCTCCCGCGCTCGGCCGGACCGCCAATCATCTCAGTAATCTCACTGCCGGCCGGCACCATCGGGTAGACGTTCTCCTCGCGCGCCACGCGAAAGTCGATCACGGTCGGCCGCTGGCTGGCGATCGCCTCGCGCAGCGCCGGCTCGACCTCGTCCTTCGTCGTCACGCGCAAGCCCAGCGCCCCGAAGGCTTCGGCGAGTTGCACGAAATCGGGCTGCACCTCCACACAGGTGAACGAGTAGCGCTTGCGCCAGAAGAGATCCTGCCACTGACGCACCATGCCCAAGTACTGGTTGTTCAGGATGCACACCACCACGGGAACATCGCCGTTGACCGCCGTCGCCAGCTCCTGCATGGTCATCTGGAAGCCACCGTCGCCGCTTATGTCGATGACGGTCTTGTCGGGCCGCCCCACCTTGGCGCCGATACTCGCCGGCAGACCGTAACCCATCGTCCCCAAACCGCCCGAGCTAATGAACTGGCGCGGGAAGGTGTAGGTGTAGTACTGCGCGGCCCACATCTGGTGCTGACCGACGTCGGTCACGATGACCGCGTCGTGCTCAGTCACACGATCGATCGCCTCGATAACGCACTGGGGCGCCAAGGTGCCGTCGGCGGGCTCTTCGTAACTAAGGGGATGCTCGCGTTTACGCTGGGCAATGCGCGCCAGCCACGCCGCGGTGCGTTCGGGCGACCACTCCAGGCCCTCGAGCTCCTTGACGAGCGCGGCCAGCACGTGCTTGGCATCACCGACGATAGGAATGAGCGGGGTAACGTTCTTGCCCACCTCGGCGGGGTCGACGTCGATATGGATCACCCGCGCGTGCGGCGCAAATGCCTTGAGCTTGCCGGTCACGCGGTCGTCAAAGCGAGCACCCACGGCGATCAGCAAGTCGCACTCATGCACAGCGTAGTTGGCCGTCACCGTGCCGTGCATGCCGAGCATGCCCATGGACAGCTCGTGCGTCTCAGGGAAGGCCCCCAACCCCATCAGCGTCGTGGTCACCGGCAAACGACGCAGCTCGGCCAGACGGAGAAGCTCGGGCGCCGCTCCAGAGCTGATCACCCCGCCGCCCACGTAGAGCACCGGCCGCTCCGCCTCGTTGATGGCCCGCGCGGCGGCCCGCACTTGCCTGATGTGGCCCATCACCGTGGGCTTGTAGCCGGGCAGATCAAGCTTATCGACCTTACGGTAATTGATCTCGCCTAGGGCCACGTCAACGGGAATGTCGATCAGCACCGGCCCGGGACGCCCCGTGGAGGCAATGTGGAACGCCTCATGCACGACCCGCGGCAGCTCGGCAGTGTCCTTGACGAGATAGGAGTGCTTGACAATCGGCAAGGTGATGCCGGTGACGTCTGCCTCTTGAAAGGCGTCCGTCCCGATCAGGTCGCTGCGCACCTGCCACGTGATCGCCACCAGAGGCACCGAGTCGAGGTAGGCCGTGGCGATGCCGGTGACCAAGTTGGTCGCGCCCGGCCCGCTCGTGGAGGTGCACACGCCCACTCTGCCCGTGGCCCGCGCGTAGCCGTCGGCCGCGTGTGCCGCCCCCTGTTCGTGGCGCACGAGCACGTGGCGCAAGTTCTTGGCGTCGTACAGCGCGTCGTAGAAGGGGATCGCGACGCCGCCGGGAAAGCCGAACATGACGTCGCACCCCTCATCCTCGAGGGCGGCCACCAGGGCCTGCGCGCCCTTCATTCGTTTGTCTGGTGTCATTGCAAGACAGCTCCCTTCTCAGCTCCGGAGACCAACCTGACGTAACGGGCGAGGTAACCCGATACGCCAGCGCGCGGGCCGGCTGCGGCGGGCTGGGCCGCACGGCGCCGCGCGATCTCCTCGTCATCGACGTTGAGCGAGAGGGAGCGAGCGGGAATGTCAATGCTGATGCGGTCGCCGTCGCGCACGAGGCCGATGAGGCCACCGGCCTGCGCTTCGGGCGCCACATGTCCGATAGCGGCACCCCGGGAAGCGCCGCTGAAGCGACCATCGGTGATGAGGGCCACCTCGCGGTCGAGTCCGCGGCCGGCCAACGCCGAGGTGGGCGTGAGCATCTCCGGCATGCCGGGTGCGCCTTTCGGCCCCACGTTACGGATGACAACCACGGCCCCCGAGACGACCTCGCCGTTGCTGATCGCGCGCACGGCGTCGGCCTCGCTCTCGAACACCTGGGCAGGGCCCTCGTGACGCAGCATCGAGTGATCGACGGCCGACTCTTTCACCACGGCACCGTTGGGCGCCAGGTTGCCGAAGAGCATTGCGAGGCCGCCAGACTCGTGGTAGGGCTCATCTTGCGGTCGGATGACCTGCCGATCAAGCACGCGCGCACCGGCAACGGCCTCGGCCAGCGAGCCAACTACAGTGCGGGCGGAGCCGTCCATCAGGCCGGCGTCGATCAGTTGCCGACAGAGCGCCTGGATACCACCGGCGCGGTACAGGTCTTCCATGTGATGGAAGCCAGCTGGCGCCAGAGCGCACACGTGCGGCGTACGGCTGGCAATCTCGTTAATGCGCTGCAGGGGGAACTCGAGTCCCGCCTCGGAGGCGATGGCGGCCAAGTGCAGGACGGTATTCGTCGAGCAACCCAAAGCGGCGTCGGCCGTTAAGGCATTAACGATGGCTGCGTCCGTGACGATATCCCGCGGACGCACGTCGTCGGCCAACACCTGCATGACCAGCTCACCGGCTCGCTTCGCTAGACGCAGGCGCTCCGAGTAGACCGCCGGCACCGTCCCGTTGCCGGGCAGTCCCAAGCCGAGCACTTCGGTCAGGCAGTTCATCGAGTTAGCGGTAAACAGCCCCGAGCACGAGCCGCACGTCGGGCACGCCGCACATTCGAGCGCGGCTAGACTAGCGTCGTCGATCTTACCCGCCATGTACTGGCCAACGCCCTCGAACACGCTGCCCAGGTCAATTGCCTCGCCGGCCTCGTCGTGGCCAGCCAGCATCGGCCCGCCGCTCACGACCACCGCCGGGATATTGAGGCGCACCGCGGCCATCAACATGCCCGGCACGATCTTGTCGCACGACGGGACGAGCACCAGAGCATCGAAGGCGTGCGCGAGGGCCATCGACTCGACTGTGTCGGCGATGATCTCGCGGCTGGGCAAAGAGTGGTTCATGCCGGCGTGGTTCATGGCCAGACCGTCGCAGATGCCCATCACGCCGAACTCAAACGGCACACCACCGGCGGCCCGCACGCCGGCTTTCACGGCGTCAACCACAGAGCGCAGGTGCATGTGGCCCGGGATAATCTCGTTGAAGGAGTTGGCGATGCCGATGAAGGGACGCCCCATCTCCGTGTCGGTTACACCGAGAGCGCGCAGCAACGACCGATGCGGAGCGCGCAGAAGACCCTGCTTGATCTCGTCACTTCTCACGTCTACAGCCTTTCGCCTTGGAGTTTCGCATGGCGCTCCAACTAGTCACCGAGCGCGGCGTCCTGCGGGCCCGCCCAGCCCGGGGTCGCACGAGCGCGCACCAGGCATCTCATCATAGCGAACGGCGGCGCCAGCCGCCACGATAGCAACGCTGACGGGGTTGCGAAATATACCCTCTAGGGTATATCCTCTGTGCGCTTGCCTGCCACACCGGCCGGCGTGGCACGAGCGCAAGTGGCCGTTTTCCGCGCTCTCTCTAACGACAGCCCGGCGGGCATCTGCCGCATAACCTGCTAACCTGAAAGAAATCCCGCGCGCAGCGCGGCGCACGAGGCAAGGAGGAGCCAGTGCAGGAACAAACTATCACAGTGCTTACCGACGCAAACTTCGACCACGAAGTGAGTAGCTCAGATGTTCCGATGATCGTCGACTTCTGGGCTCCGTGGTGCGCACCGTGCCGTATGGTGAGCCCAGTCATCGAGGAGATCGCCGCCGATCACGCCGGTGCCCTCAGGGTGGGCAAACTCAACGTGGACGACAACCCGGTCACGGCGAGCAAGTTCGGCATCATGAGCATCCCGACGATCATGCTGTTCCGCGACGGCAAGGCGGTCAAGAAGGTGATCGGCGCCCGCGGCAAGCGCGATTTCGAGCGCGAGTTCGGCCTCGCGTAAGCTGAATCACGTTCCAGGTCACGGTCACTGCCCGGTGCAGTGACTGAGCTGCCCCGCTGAGCTAAGCACACGGACAGGGCGGGCGCACCGAGGAGGCCGTGTCGGTGAATGCGCGCAGGGCGGGCGATCAGAACTGATCGCCCGCCCTGCGCGCATTCACCCTTCCAGCACGCTTTCGCCCCGGTCATGTGAGCGACAGCGCCTCGCTCATGCGTGCCTACTCCTCCTGCGCCACTCCTCTTAAGCGATCGCGCGCTCGCCCTTCTCCTCGGTCCTGATGCGCACCGCCTCTTCAACCGGCGTCACGAAGATCTTGCCATCGCCGATGTGCCCCGTGCGCAGTCTCTGCTGGATCTTGGCGATGATCGATTCGACGCGCTCTGCATCGACAACCATCTCGACCTTGAGCTTGGGGCGCAGCTTGTAGCCTGGCGCGCCGGCCTCCTTGTCTTCGAAGCCGCGCTCTCGGCCGAAGCCCTTGATCTCCGTGACGCTCATCCCTTGCACGCCATCGACGAGCAGTTGCTCGGCCAACTCGTCGAGGTTCCAGGGCTGGATGAAGGCCTCGATCTTCTTGAGCATTTCTGACACCACCCTTCCTTCTGGTTCACGATGAAACCCACGCGGCGACGTCGTGATGCGCGTTAGGTCCCCCAAAAGCCGCCCGGACGAACGCCGCCGGCGCAAGTGGGTGGGTTCGGTGGCGCTTGTAGGCAATTCTTGCCGATACGGAAAAGGGCTGCGCGGGGCTGGAATCAGCCCCGCGCAGCCCTCGCGCGCTGCTTCGCTCGAAGGCGCCTAAACTAAAGGCGCCAACTTCAGGACGATCAGACGATCCCGTGGGCCATCATCGCGTTGGCCACCTTGAGGAAGCCCGCGATGTTGGCGCCGTTCACATAATTACCGGGTGTGCCATAGGCAGCCGCAGCGTCGAGGCACTGCTTATGGATGGCCTTCATGATGCCGTGCAAGCGAGCGTCGACTTCTTCGCGCGTCCAGCTCAGACGCAGGCTGTTCTGCGACATCTCGAGTCCCGAGGTCGCCACGCCACCAGCATTGGCCGCCTTGCCAGGACCGTAGAGGATGCCCTTCTCGACGAACAGCTCGACGCCCTCGGGAACGGTCGGCATGTTGGCGCCTTCGCTGACCACGTACACGCCGTTCTTGAGCAGGTTCGCCGCGTCCTTACCGTTGATCTCGTTCTGCGTGGCGCACGGGAACGCGCACTGAGCCTTGTGGTCCCAGAGCGGGTTATAGTCCTTGGCTGGATCGACGGGCGTGTAGACGGCACTCTTGAACTTGTCGGCGTACTCCTTGATGCGGCCGCGCTTGACGTTCTTGAGCTCGAGGATGAACGCCAGCTTCTCGCGGTCGATGCCCGCCTCGTCGTAGATGTAGCCGCTTGAGTCAGAGCAAGTGACGGGCTTGCCGCCCAAGTCGAGGATCTTCTCGATGGCATACTGAGCCACGTTACCCGAGCCACTGACCAGGCAGGTCTTACCCTCGAGGGTCTCGTTACGGGTCGCCAACATCTCGGCGGCGAAGTAGACAGCGCCGTATCCCGTCGCCTCGGGACGAATGAGCGATCCGCCCCACTCCAAGCCTTTGCCCGTGAGCACGCCCACGAACTCGTTGCGGATGCGCTTGTACTGGCCGAACAGGTAGCCAATCTCGCGTCCGCCCACGCCAATGTCGCCGGCAGGCACATCGGTGAACTGGCCAATGTGACGCTGCAGCTCAGTCATGAAGCTCTGGCAGAAGCGCATCACTTCGGCGTCGCTCTTGCCCTTCGGGTCGAAGTTCGCGCCGCCCTTGCCGCCACCCATGGGCAACGTCGTCAGAGCGTTCTTGAAAACCTGCTCGAAGGCGAGGAACTTGAGCAGGCCAAGGTACACGGTCGGATGGAAGCGCAGACCGCCCTTGTAGGGGCCGATGGCGCTGTTCATCTCGATGCGGTACCCCTTGTTGATCTGGATCTCGCCCTTATCGTCGACCCAGGGCACGCGGAAAAGGATCACTCGCTCCGGTTCCGCGATACGCTCGAGAATCTTCGCCTTGCGGTACTCAGGATGCTTGTCGAACACTAGCGCTAGTGACTCGACGACCTCCATGGCGGCTTGATGGAACTCAGGCTCGCCCGGATTCTTGGCCTTGAGTTCGGCCATAAACTCATCGACGTATGCGCTCTTCGCCTTAGACTTATCAGTTGCGGTCGGCACTTGCTGTTTCCTCCTCTTGAACGTCGGACGCCTTCGCCGGCAAATCTGCACGCCTGCGGATTTCGGACGCGCTTCAGTCTTGCTACCCAGCCACGATGGTGAAGCGGACAGATAATCGCGGCGATTATATGTTGCGCTTGACCGCTCCACATGTGACAAAGGTAACAAACTTCTGCACACCTCCGTGGACATGCCGGCCTGACCGATCCCGTATGGAAGCGACGCGCAGATAGTCCGGCACGTGGAGAGCACAGGGGTTAGGGCAAGCGTCGCCACTCTCACTCACACACGCTCTCCCCTGCCCAGCAGTCGTCTCGAGAGGCGAGGAGGTCACTTCACGGTACTACCCGCTCACAGCGCCGGCTCACTGGAGGTGCCGAGCTTGAGCGGGACACTCATATCCAAAACGAGCACTCCACTTTGTACATTTTTGCGCAATTTTCGTGCGCACCGCTTCGATCAATTGACGAAGCGTCTCCTCCAGCCCTATAGTGCAAGTATCACCCACACAGCAAACGGCCTCTTTGGGTGGGCCCGCTTGTGCCGCGCAGCACAAGCGAACGACAAGGGTGCGCAGACGCCGCTGCCAGCACCGGAGAAGGAGTCAGAATCATGGCGCTCAAGACGGCCGAGGAGTTCATCCAGAGCATCGCCGACCTTCACCTCGAGATCTACCTACTCGGCGAGAAAGTAGACGACTACACGAACCACCCCATCATTCGCCCAAGCCTCAATGCGATGGCGATGACCTACGAACTGGCGCAGCACCCCGAGTATCAGGATCTGATGCTCGCCGACAGCCACCTCATCGGGCGCAAGGTTAACCGCTTCACCCACATTCACCAGTCCACGGAGGACCTGATCAAGAAAGTGAAGATGCTGCGCTTGCTGGGGCAGAAGACAGGGACTTGCTTCCAGCGCTGCGTCGGTATGGACGCGATCAACGCGCTCTGGTCGGTCACCTACGACACCGACAAAGCACGCGGCACCGAGTATCACCGGCGTTTCCGTGAGTATGTGACCTACCTGCAGGAGAACGACCTCGTTGCCGATGGCGCCATGACCGACCCGAAGGGCGACCGCGGCAAGGCGCCCTCGCAACAGGACGACCCCGACCTCTACTTGCACGTGGTCGAGCGCCGCGACGACGGCATCGTCGTACGCGGCGCGAAGGCTCATCAGACCGGCGCCTGCAACTCACACGAAATCGTAGTGATGCCGACGATCGCCATGCGCGAAGGCGACGAAGACTACGCCATCGCCTTCGCCACTCCCTCCAACACGCCCGGTATCTTCTACATTTACGGCCGCCAGTCATGCGACACGCGCAAGCTCGAGGGCGGCACGCTCGACGTGGGCAACTCGCAATTCGGCGGCCATGAGGCGCTCATGGTCTTCGACGACGTCTTCGTGCCGTGGGAGCGGGTCTTCCTCTGTGGCGAAATCGAGTTCGCCAGTCCCTTGGTTGAACGCTTCGCGGGCTACCACCGGTCAAGCTACGGCGGCTGCAAGGTTGGCGTCGGCGACGTCCTGATCGGCGCGGCCGCTGTCGCGGCTGACTACAACGGCGTCGCCAAGGCGAGCCACATCAAGGACAAGCTCGTCGAGATGACACATCTCAACGAGACACTTTTCTCGTGCGGCATCGCCTGCTCCTGCGAGGGTCATAAGACGGCTTCGGGCAACTACGAGATCGACATGCTGCTGGCGAACGTGTGCAAGCAGAACGTGACGCGCTTCCCCTACGAGATCGCCCGTCTGGCGGAGGATCTCGCCGGCGGCCTCATGGTCACCATGCCGGCCGAGCAAGATCTGCACCACGAGAAGCTGGGGCCCGTGATCGAGAAGTACCTGGCGGGCCGCTGTGACGTGCCCACCATCGACCGCCTGCGCGTACTGCGATTGATCGAGAACCTCACCCTGGGAACAGCCGCAGTCGGCTACCGCACGGAGTCGCTGCACGGAGCCGGCTCACCGCAAGCACAGCGCATCATGATCGCCCGCCAAGCGAACTTGGAGCACAAGAAGGAGCTGGCCAAGGAGCTGGCTCACGTGGGCAAGCCGTTGCCCCCGCAACGCGGCCCCTTCTCCCACGCCGCCAAGGACGAAGACTAGTCGCGCCACGCTCGGCGAGACCGTCGTTGCCAAGGGTGCAAACGTGAAGATCGTGTTCTGTGGCGGCTGCAACCCCACTATCGATCGAACCGCCCTGGCGGCCGAGTTGCGCGCGCAACCCGACCTCGCCGCCAGCGAAGCGACCGTGTACATCTCGGGTTGCGCGCGCTCGTGCGCGAGCGAGCACGCATCCGCTCGTGATGATCCAGAGAGAGTCGTCGTGGTCGCCGGCGAGACCGTCGACGGCCTTCCCGTCCCCGCCGCGGCGCTGGTCGCCGAGATCCGGCGCAAGTTACAAGGAGCAGCCGATGGACTGGACACGTGACTACGCCAAGAAAGTCGTTTCCGCCGCCAAGGCCCTGCAGGTCGTTAAGTCGGGCGACCGAGTCGTTTTCGCCCACGCTTGCGGCGAGCCGCTCGAGCTGGTGGACGCCCTCGTCGCCCGCGCGAGCGAGCTCGAGGCAGTCGAGATCAACCACATGGTGGCCATGGGCAAGGGTGAGTACTGCGCCCCCGAACTGGCTCGCTCCTTCTTCCACAACTCGCTCTTCGTGGGCGCCTCGACGCGCGAGGCGGTCAAGGATGGCCGGGGCGACTACATACCGGTCTTCTTCCACGAGATTCCCAAGCTGTTTTGCGAGGGGTACTTGCCGCCCGACGTGGCGCTCATCCACGTCTCGCCACCGGACAAACACGGCTTCTGCTCGTTCGGCATCTCGGTCGACTACACGAAGCCAGCGGCCGAAGTCGCCAAGACGGTGATTGCCCAAGTCAACCCGAAGATGCCGCGCACCCACGGAGACTCGTTCATCCATGTCTCGGCGATCGACTACATTGTCGAGAGCGACCAAGACATCATCGAGCTCCAGCCGCCCAAGATCGGCCCCGTCGAAGAGGCCATCGGGCGCCACATCGCCGACCTCATCGACGACGGCTCCTGCCTCCAGCTGGGCATCGGCGGCATCCCCGACGCGGTGCTCAGCTTCCTGCATGAGAAGAACGACTTAGGCGTGCACACCGAGATGTTCAGCGAGGGCGTCGTCGACCTCTACAACGAGGGCGTCATTACCAACGCCCGCAAGAACCTCCACCGCGACAAGATGGTGGCCACGTTCCTCATGGGGACACGCCGGCTCTACGACTTCGTCGACGACAACCCCATGGTCAACATGTTCCCAGTGAACTACACCAACGACCCGTACGTGATCGGTCAGATCGACCAAGTCGTCTCGATCAACTCAGCCATCCAGGTCGACCTCATGGGCCAGGTCGTCGCCGACACGATGGGTCCGGTGCAGTTCACCGGTATCGGCGGACAGGTGGACTTCGTTCGCGGCGCCGCCCGCAGTCGCGACGGCAAGGCGATCATCGCCTTGCCGTCGACGGCCAAAGGCGGCGCCGTATCGCGCATCGTCGCCACGATCACGCCAGGCGCCGCCGTGACGACGATGCGCGCCGACGTCGACTACATCGTCACCGAGCACGGCGTCGCTCACCTGCGCGGCAAAGGTTTACGACAGCGCGCCGAAGAGCTGATTCGCATCGCCGATCCGGCCTTCCGTGACCAGCTGGTCGAGGAGGCGGCTGCCCTGCACGGACCGCAGTGGCTGCCTCGCCGCGCCGCGCAGCACGTATGACCGAACCCCAAACTGCCCCAGGAGGTTTCTCATGTCAGACCACAGTGCAGGCGTCCCCCGCCCCGTCGACGAGACCGGGTCGGCCGGTGTGAGCGAGCGCGGCGAACCCGGCATGGACGTTAAGGTGCGCGTTCACCGCGCCCCCAAGACTCTCATCACGGGCAACGGATCCTTAAGCGTCATCGGCGAGGAAGCCAAGAAGCTCGGCGCCACGAAGGTCTGTGTGATCACCGATCCCGGCGTCGCTTGCACGGGCAGCGTCGAGAACGTGCTGCGGCCGCTGCGCAACGCTGGCCTTGAGGTCGGCGTGTACGACAAGGCCGTCCCTGAGCCACCGATGAGCAGCATCCGCGAAGGTGTCGAGTTCGTCGAGAAGGGCGGCTACGACCTCCTCGTCGGCTTTGGCGGCGGTTCCGCCATCGACGTGGCCAAGATCACCTCTGTGTTGCCGCATACGGGTGCCTCAGTAGAGGATTTCGTCGGCATCGACAAGGTGCCTCGCAAGGGCTTGCCGTTGATTGCCGTTCCGACGACGGCTGGCACGGGCTCGGAGGCCACGGCGATTGCCATCTTCTCGAACGAGAAGCTCAACGTGAAACAGGGCGTCGTGAGCCCCCACCTGATGCCCAACATCGGCCTGGTTGACCCGCTACTCACTTACAGCTGCCCGCCGTCAGTGACCGCCGCCGCCGGGATGGATGCGCTCATCCACAACATTGAGGCATACATCTCGGTCAATGCGACTATGCATACCGACCCGCTCGCGTATGAGGGCATCAAACTGATTAGCAAGAGCATCCGCACGGCAACCTACGACGGCACGAACGCTTGGGCGCGCCACAACATGGCCATGGGCTCGCTCCTCGGCGGCATTGCCTTTGGCAACGCTGGCGTCGGCGCCGTGCACGCCCTCTCTTACCCCATCGGCGGCACCTTCCACATTCCCCACGGCGTCGCCAACACGATGATGCTGCCCTGGGTCATGGAGTTCAACATGCTCGCCTGCCTGCAGTGGTTCAAGGAGATCGGCGAGGCCATGGGTGAGAACCTCGACGGCCTCTCGCTGCGTGAGGCGGCCGACAAGACGCTGGCCGCTATGCGCACCCTCGCCCAAGACCTCAACGTGCCCCAATACCTCTCCGACGTCGGCATCCCCGAGTCGGCCATCGAGGATCTCGCTGACGGAGCCATGACGCAGACGCGTCTACTCACGAACAACCCGCGCAAGCTCACCCGCGAGGACGTCGTGCAGATCTACAAGAACATGGCCGTCCGTCCGGGCGCGAAGCCAGTCACAGGGAAAGCGTGACCGTCCCGCTACCGGCCACGTTCTAGCACGCGTCCGGCACGAGCAATGGGCGCGCCGTCCCAGACGGCGCGCCCATTGACAACCACGACGTCGATGCCGCGCGGCGGCCTGAAGGGGTCAGCAAAGCCGCCGCCCTCGGCAACCTGGCGCGCGTCGAACAGCACCAAGTCGGCGTACGCGCCTTCGCGGAGGCATCCCCTGTCGCGCAAGCCGAAACGCTCTGCGGGCAAGGAAGTCATCTTGCGCACCGCCGTCTCCAAGGTGAGCACGTGCTCGTCACGTACGTAGTGCCCCAGCACGCGCGGAAACGTCCCGTAGGAACGCGGGTGATCAACCACCGCCGTCGCCTGTTGGGCGGCCGGTAACGGCATGCCGTCCGAGGCGACCATCACTTCTGGCCGAGCGAGGATCGCGCGCACGTCGGCCTCGCTCATCGCGTGACCGACGACGAACGCATCGGGCTTGGCCAGGAGAGCGCGGAACATCACCTCAACCGGCGGCAGACCCAGCTCGTTGCCCAGCGTCGCTAAGTCCTTGCCGACCCACGCGGGCTGCGCTGCACTGGCAAGCACGACACTCTCCCAGCCGCTGCCCTCGACCGAGCTCTGCCAATCGCTTTCCCCGTGCTCGACCGAGGTTACGAGACGCTGCCGCTCGCTAGCCGAGCTGAGTAACTCCGCGAGCCGGCCCACGGGCGCCCACGGCGGCAGGAACGAGGCGAGGTCGGTCATCCAGGCAGTGTAGGGGTACTGGTCGGCCGTCGCGTCCGTCCCCTCGAACAGGGCGAGCAACTCCTCGACCCGCCCCCACACTGGCCGGCCCTCCAACTTGAGGTGACTCACATGCGTCGGCACGCCGGCCTGGCGGCCGATCTCGATCGCCTCACGCACGGCCGTAAAGACGAGCCGCCCCTCGCCGCGGACGTGGCTGGCGTAGATGCCGCCGTGCGGCGCGACCGCCGCGGCCAGTGCCGCGATCTCGGCGGTCGTGGCATACATCCCTGGCGCATACACAAGCCCCGTCGAGAGGCCAAGCGCGCCATCGGCGACCGCCGCGGCGGCGAGCTCGCGCATGCGCGCGAGCTCGCCGCTCTCCGGCGGTCGCCGTTCGTACCCCATGACCGCGGCGCGCAAGGTCCCGTGACCGACCAACGTCGCCACGTTCACCGCCGGCCGACAGGCCGCTACCGCGGCGAGGTAATCACCACACCCCTGCCAGGCGCGCCCAAACCGCGGGTCGTCGCCGAGAAACTCGGCGAACATGTCGAGGTTGCCTGGGGGCCACAACGAGATGCCACAGTTGCCCACGACGACCGTCGTCACGCCCTGACGCACGGTAGCGGTCATGGCCGGATCGACGAAGGGCAAGTGGTCGTCGTGCGTGTGCACGTCGATGAAGCCGGGCGCCAGCACGCGGCCGGCACCGTTAATCGTCTGCGCGGCCGACGGCAACGGCCGGCCGGTGCGGCCGATCCACGCGATGCGCTCCCCGCGCACGCCGACTGAGCCTGCGTACGCCGGCGCGCCCGTGCCGTCGACGACGCTCACATCGTCAAAGAGCAAATCCAACGTCGGCACCGCCCGCCTCTCCCCCTCCCAACCGCACCCAACTCGGTCGGCGCTCGTCAGGCCACCAACGAGGAAAGCGTCGTCTCGATGATCTGCGCCGCCTCCTCGATGTCGGCGTCGTCCACATCGAGATGGGTCACGAAGCGCAAGAGGTAGGGGCCCTCATCGAGGGCGAGCAGGCCGGCCGCCTCCAGCTTCGCGACGATGTCGGCCGCCTTCAGTCCGGTAGCGCGGCAGTCGGCGAAGACCATATTGGTCTGCACCTTGCTCAAATCGACCGACAGACCGGGGACCTGCGCGATGCGCTCGGCCAACTGGCGACACCGCCGGTGGTCGTCGGCCATGCGATCGACGTTGTGCTGCAGGGCGTACAGGCCGGCCGCCGCGATGATGCCAGCTTGCCGCATGCCGCCGCCCATGAGCTTGCGCGCCCGTAAGGCCCGCCAAATGAAGTCCTTGTCGCCGAGCAATACGGAGCCGATCGGCGCTCCCAGGCCCTTCGACAGGCACACGCTGACCGAATCGTAGGGCGCCACGATCTCACGCGCCGAGACCCCGGTCGCGACCATGGCGTTGGCGATGCGCGCCCCATCGAGGTGAAGCAGCAGGCCATGCCGGTCGCAGAAAGCCCGGATCTCACGCACGCGTTCAAGCGGCAGGACCACCCCGCCGCAGTGGTTGTGCGTATTCTCCAGGGCCACGAGACGCGTCGGTGCATGGTGGGGGTCGGCGTCGGTGTGCACGTACTCTTCCATGGCCTCGACCGGCAGCAGGCCATCGGGCGAGGGGAAGCAGCGAATCTGGAGAGCCGAGTGGACGGCCGCGCCACCCTGCTCGTAGAGCAAGATGTGCGCTTGTTCGTGCAAGAAGATCTCGTCGCCGCGACGAGTGTGTGCGTAGAGGGCCGCCTGGTTACACATCGTCCCGGACGGGAAGAACAGCGCCGCTTCCTTGCCGAACATCTCGGCGGCGTACTCCTGCAGACGGTTGACGGTCGGGTCATCACCGAGCACATCATCGCCGACTTCGGCCGTGAACATCGCCTGGCGCATGGCGGGACTCGGCTTCGTCACCGTGTCGCTGCGCAGATCAATCCTTCGTTTCGCTGCACTCATCGCTCTCGCCTCGCTTCGTCGCTCTCACAACGCCAGTGTGCCGTCGCGCAAGATCGGACGGCCATCGGCTTCCAGGGTCGCGTTCATGACCAGCAGGTCCCAGTGCAGGCTCGATTCGTTCACCCCACCGAGCATGCGGTTATCTCCCAGCGCGATGTGGATCGTGCCGAGGATCTTCTCGTCGGTCAGCATGTAGCCGGTCGGCGTCACGACCTCAGGGTTCAGGCCAATCCCCAGCTCGCCGATCACATCGCCGCCGCCGGTCGCGCTTGTCACGGTGTCGATGAACGTCTGCAGGCCGGTCTTGGCCGCGATCGGCTCGCAGTGACCGGCTGCGAAACGCACCTCGAGATCCTCAATGCGCACACCATCCCAGAAGTTGAGGTCGAAGATGACCCGTCCGTTGGCGCCGTCTTCCAGGGGCGCCAAACAGACTTCGCCGGCCGGCAAGTTGGAGAACACGGCGTGCGGCGTGACGACACCCACGTCCTTGTCGAGCGGCCGGCCGCCGATACGCAGGGTCACGTCGGTGCCCTTCGGCGACCGGATGCGTACCTGCTCAGCGCCGTCAAGTACGGCACAGATGCAGTCGGCGCGCTCCTGCAGCAGGCGGTAGTCGACGTCGAGGGCGCGCCAGAACGTGCTGGCAAACTCGCGCCAATCGACCCGGAAAGCCGCCGCTTGCTCCGGCGTCGGATAGTCGGTACCGATCCAGCGGCGAGTACCGTCGTAGATGTAGTCGCTGAGCACCTTGCGGCCGCGGCGGTCCGCCCCCAACTGGCTGGCCGGGACGTCGCGGAAGAGGGCCGGCTGACCGTCCTCCAGGCGCACGGTCAGGACGACGTCGGCGGCCTTCACGGCGGCAAGCCAATGGTCGCCGCGGCTCGCCAACTGCTCGGGCGGCAGCTCATCGAGTCTACGCCAGCGGTGCTCATCGCTCTGCGCCACAACGAGAGGCTGGGCGCCGACGAGCTCGCACTCCAGAGCGAGCAGTTCGAGGTAGTCGAAGGAGTCGGCGCGCCCCTCGATGTAGACGTTCTCGCCCGCCTTCACGCCGGCACAGTCACGCACGATCTTGCGCGCGATGCGCCGCAGCTCAGCGGCGGTGGGAACGCCGCGTTCGTCCAGGTCTCCAGCGTGCATGCGACGTCCTTTCTGACTGATCGTATCCGCCAATGAGGCAGAGCGAGTGCGCGGCACAACCAACGTACCCGACACCGGTCAGCCTCCAGTCTAGCCTAGTGCGGGTGCTCCGCGCGAGGAGGTGAGCGAACCCGCGCGGAGCGGTGACCCAGTCCCCACACGCGTCGCCAGAGCGAGCAGGGCGTTGAGACTGAGCATCACCAGACACCCGCCGAAGAAGAGCAGCTTGCGCGTGAGCGGCATAGGCGTCCAGTAGATCGCGATCTGCGCTTTCGCCTCCGCCGAGAGGTTGAAGTGGGCCGGCCAGTGCAGAACGAAGTGCCCGTGCTCTTGCTGAGCGAAGGCGACGCCCGCGTTCTCGAGCGCGTTGGGAGTCTTACCTGGGTACTGCACCCAGATGTGGTCAAAGCTCATCTCTAATTTGTACGGGATTCCCTTCGCTTTCAGGATACTGGCCAATACGAGCGCTTGGCTCTCACAGTCGCCTCTTCCCCAGTGCATCGCCTGTGCCGTCGTCGGAAAGTACCAAGGCACACCGTTGACTTGCCAGTCGTAGGCATAGGGCATGATGCGCGTCAAGACGGCGTCGCGGATCACGTTGGCGTTGTCGGGCAGCTTCGCGGCCACGGCGCGCACGGCCGCCGGATCAATCGCCGGGTGCAGGATGTTGTGGATGCTCTGCACGAGCAGCAAGGGATTCGGGTAGAGGGTCAGGAAGGCCCAGTTCAGCATGAGGAAGATGCGTGCAGCACGGGTCAGTTTCATACACTCCAGTGTACCCGCGATGGGCGTGGAGGCGACGGGCTGCGCCTGCCTGTGGCGGCCGCCACAGGCAGGCGCCGCCCGGCGGTACGCCCGGCGG
>Ga0078972_1002105_pt1 | contig 68386 bp, 79 predicted proteins | sample YelNatPaOPGAMG01_FD_67568 | JGI IMG/M metagenome (GOLD analysis project Ga0078972, IMG submission 67568) | Hot spring thermophilic microbial communities from Obsidian Pool, Yellowstone National Park, USA - OP-RAMG-01 (SPADES assembly) (version 2) | ecosystem: Environmental > Aquatic > Thermal... | reverse complement strand
CTATAACCTTCTTCTTAGCATCGTTTGAGAGCCCTTCCACACGTTAACATGAACAATCGCATGATTTAACTCCGTCCACATACATATAAAATCTTTATCGTGAAGATTCTTTTAGTCATCGTTAATGGAAGAATGTATTTGTAGCAAGTAGTTTGACTTATTTAGAAACGTTAAAAAGGAACGTGTCGCAAAAATATTTTGGATTTTTTATGTCTATGGATTGCCTGTAAATAGGAATAAAATTCTCGATTTTCTGAAAATTAACAGTGGAAGTAGTTATTGTGATGATTGTTTATCGGCAACGCTGAAGATATTTCCCCGACAACAAGTTAACCAGATTTGTAGGCAACTGCACATCGCAGGAGTCATTTCTAGAGAGTTAGGAATTTGCTCTGAATGTGGTAAAAATAAAACTATTAACTATGTTGGGGCGTTTAAAGAAAGATCACCTGCCCCGTTGACTGGGAAAGACCACGTTTCCCTGGAATGGTTTTGGGAAGGGAACGTTTTAGAAAAAATAGTTGAGTATATGGTAAATGTTGAGGGGTTCGAGATTTTAATAAAAAGCAATACGGCTAAAAGAACACAAGGACCAGATATACTTGCCAGAAAAGGCAATATTCTTAGGCATGTTGAAGTTAAGGGATACCCTTCTCAAAGATACATGCGAGATGTTCCAGGAGGTCGAAAAGGAAATTTTAAACGGACGTCACCCGCAACGCAAGCGCGACACTGGTTCTCGGATGGACTATTTGAGCTTATTTTAAGTAAATCCGAAAATGAAAGTGTGCAAATAGCGCTCGGGCTTCCGGAGTTCAACACGTATCTCAAGCTTCTAAATCAAATAAAATATTTTAGAGAAAAAATGGAACTTTACTGTTATTTAGTTAACAAAGATGGCAAAGTAAAGCTTATACAGCCACATGAAAAAGTAAACGAAAACGTCATCAAGAACTCTTTAGCCTCGTTTTCTGACAAAATTAGACAATTTTTCGCTCCCCCTCCTAAAAACAATATGGAAAAGAGCTTACTACACCCCTTTAGCAGTTTAGAACTTCTAATTAAAAATCATCAGCCCGTTTACTCGCTTAACAACCTCAAAATATACGACATTACAAGAGCAACGAAAGGAAGAATAAGGGCTTACGCATACGTTGATGACCTCAAGAACATCTGCAAATTACTGCCAGAAGACGATGTTAAAAATTGTATGAATACAATAATTGAATTCATCGTAAATAAGAGGTTACAAATCGCAAGCGTGAATGAATGCCTAGAAAAATGCAGCGTTTCAAACGAAACTTTCTTAACAAGCATTTTATTGCTTCATAAAAAAGGCATACTCTCCATAAAAAGTCAAAGCGGGAAAATCTACCTCAAACTACTTCTCGGCTACGAGCATCTGAAAACTCTAGGATTCAGAATACGAAGAGGCCCGACTAAAGTATATAAACCGTCAGCCGAACGCGGCTGGGCGATTGTCGGAGAAGAATATAAACAAATCTTTAATACACTAGCTGAAGAAGAAAGAAAGAGAATTCAACTATTGCGCGAAGGCTAATCCATGAGATCATAGTATTCTATTAGTCGCTGATAAACGAAAATAAAGAAATATCGTTATTAGAAATAGAAAAAGGGGGATTTTGCGGGGGATATCTCCATGTGCTGTTGTTCCGGGTTCAAATCCCGGCCGGAGCACCAAAAGCGCCTCATTTTGAGGCGTTTCTAGAAACTCAGACACTGCCATCCATAATTTGGGACAGAGTTGATGTTGCACTGTCTGTTCCAAAGACGAGGATAGATGTTGGAAGTTCAGCGGACATTCAGAAACACGCCGTTTATGCCTATGACGGGACAACCTTTTCAGGTTCAATACACCTCAACGACACTGAAACTAAAAATGCGGTTGGCAAGTACGGCTACAAAGTTTCGAGCATCTCAGACCCAGTCTACGGGTTGACGGCTTTTTCAACTAACGAAGTATGCGTCATATGGGACAAAGTTACATTCACGCTCAGCGCGGCGAAAAGCAGGGTTAGCGTGGGAAGCGTCGCCCAAATTAGTGCAACTGCGGTCTACGCCTTCGACAATTCACCCTTCAAGGGATCATACAGCCTTAATGATACGCTCGTTAAAACCTCCATCTGTAAATGCGGCTACAAGGTTAGCGGAATAGTCGATGAACTATACGGCCTTACATCTTCTGACACAAACGAAATTTCAATAATTTTTGACAAGGTGGTTATGGTCGACGGCGGAGTCAGCGACGAATTCGCCGAGGTCGGAAAACCTGTAACAGTTTGGTTTAAAGCTGTCTATGCATACGACGGCAAAACTTTCGACGATGCTGAAGGAACTGTATATGTTGACGGCAAGTCGGCCACCTGGTCAGAGAGGAATGAAAGGTGGGAGTACGTGTATACTGAGGGCGGACTCGGCAGCAGGGCAACGTTCAAGGTGACGGCGGTCTCCGACACACTTGACAACCCAATAACATTCGAAGACAATGTCGGATCCAAAACGGTGAGACGAGTCCTCCTTGAACCGCTCTATAAAGCGCCTGTTGTAGGAAGCGCCACGCGGCAACTAAACGAACTCTTCCCAGGGTATGGCTCAATAGCCCTCATCGCAATATTCATCGCTATCCTTACTGCCTCAACAGCGCCAGCGGTCTTAAAGATAACTCGGAAAAAGAGGGCCAACGCACGCGAAAGATGACGCAAAAGCTTAAAGCCGCAGTTCATAATTTGGGCTCCTTCGCACGATGACGCCCTAAGGCGATAAGCTCGCTAGGTTTTGACTGAGGCTCATTTAAGCCAGATGAAGAAGCGCATTGGCAAGGCTGGTTTTAAGGCTGTTGAACGATATTTGCGTAGTGAGGCGAATAGGGTTAGGTCCAAGTATCTGCTTTTGGCTTTAGGCTTGATTCAGGTAGCATGCTTTGATGGGACAGGCCTTAAGGCTTGGAGCAGCCGAAACCCGAAAGACAACACAAGCGGCTTTGGAGATCCAGAGGCTACTGTTGGAATGGGTCCTGAAGGTTACTATCTGGGCTACAGAAGCTTATTGCTAATCGACATGGAAGGCTTGCCGTTGGGACATGTTGAGGCTCCGGCAAACGTTAACGAGAAGGACCTTGTTGAACCGGTCCTAAACGACGCTTTAGGCGGGGACATTGAGGTTGAACTGGTGGCTGGAGACAGCCAATTGGAGTCGGACATGGTTTTCAAAGCTCATGAAGCCAAGAAAATTGCGCATGTCATCCCGTGGAGAAAGGTCAAGGGAAGAACTAACCCTCCAGACGTCCTAACAGTTAAAGACGAGATCACTGTTGAAGGCCCTGAACACCTGAAGGTTATCTATGGACGCCTACGAGCAACGGCTGAAGGGTTCATTTCAGCACTGAAAACCCAGCTTGGCTACGACAACTACACATGGAAAGGCTTAGAAAACGCAAGCATCCACACAAGCCTAGCCATATGCCTATTCTACGCAGTAACAATAGCAGCATACAAAATGGGAAAACCAGAACAAGCAAGAAGCATAGCCTACTTCAAATAACAGCCGAAGGGATAGGCCTTAAAACCCTAAATGACAGCCCAAACCCATAAACGACCAAACACGTTCAAAGCAAAAATCCACAAAAACCAAACCTAAAAACCCTCAAAACAACAAAACCCACCCAAAACCGCACTCAATCCACCTTGAAATCCATAAAACCCAAAACAACCCAAACAACCAAAAACAATTATTTAACAGCCCTGCGCGCTAGCTTGTTGCTAAATTCAGACAAAAATGGATTTTATTCCCCCTCAACAGCATCTAAGCGAGTGTTTGTTGCTTATTTCATTTTAATGTTTCTTCTTCAAAATCAAGAATTGGTTGGCAAATCAACTTGCCAGCGCAACCCAACAAAAACAATTTTGTCCATTTTAGTCTGAATTTAGCAACATCCTGGCACGCCGCGACGCAAGTGAGGACATCATGATTGTAATAGATATATCTACATGTTAACAAAGGTTATAGGTTCTGTTTTGCCTCTCTGTTTAGGGGTAGTGATGGTTGACGGTAGAGTTTTAAAGGTTGAGGTTGTGGAGGGTGAGGAGCGAGGAGCTGTTGAGCTGTCCCGGCTTGAGCAGCTTGCAGCCAGGCTCACCGAGGTTGAAAAGCTCATTGAGGACTGCAAGGTTAAGCTTTCAGAGGCTGAGGGACAGCTTGCAGAGCATAAGCGTAAAAGCGAGCTTGAAAGGCGTTTCAGCCAGCTTGCAGGCATACCATACGTGGACAAGTCCCAGGAGCTTGAGGAGAAAGTGAAATCCCTAAAAGCGCAGCTTGAAAGCCTCTCCTCAGAAAGGGTTAAAATCCGAGGAGAAATCCTCTCAGGCTTAGCAGGCGTCATAATGCCAATCGAGGCTGACGGCCACCAAGAGGCTTCAGGAGAGGAGGTTTACTTCAAGTTCAGGGATGGAATGAAATGCCCAGCCATAACAGCCTTCATAAAAAAGGAGTTAAACTTCGGCCTTCCCCCAGTCTACGTCGCGCTGACTCCTGAAGGCCTCAAGGTTGTAGGCGTAAACGACAAAACCACAGCCATAAAAGAGGTAATAAAAGCTATTGAGGGACTAAGAGCCAAAGCGGCCGGAGAGCTTAAACATTACACGCCTGAAACCCTAAGCGGGAAGCTAACAGAGGATGAAACCCCCGCAAAGGGAGTATTCGCCCCGTTCAGAAAGCTTAAGCATTAAAACCCACTATACAGGTTACCTCAAACTCGACAAGAAATCCTACGGTTTTAACCGTGGGATGAATTGTCAATAAGCTTAAATGTAGCTTAGGTGATTTCATGTCGGGCGAGGCGCTCAAATGTGGCTCGGATGTCTAAAAGCTGAAATAAGGCTCCGAGCCGAGGTAGTTGGAGGGTTCCAGCAAGCTGGGATACGGCTACATGCCGTATCCAGGGGCTGCCTTGACACAGCCCAGAACTCGGTAGGATGAAGCCTTCAAGCTAACAAACCGAGAACCTCCCGACTTCAGTCGTGGAAAGTGTCAATCTTTCTGCTAAGCGCTGCCTCGACATTTCCCTCCACTAGGGCATACAACTCATTGCTGAACATGCAAAGCTGTTTGCCCGTTGGCAGAAACTATTATCCGAAATTTGCGCGCTAGCTTGTTGCTAAATTGGTTAAAATGAACAGCGCCGAAATAGCCAAACAAGTACATGAGGATGTAGATCAGATATTGAAGGGCTTAAGCATAAAAGACCAAGAAACAGTACTCAAAGAAGCCCACAACATAGTTGAAAGTCTAAAAAGAATAAAGCAAATAACAAGCAAAGTAAAAGCCCAAGCTTGAACCTATTCCCCTCCTAAAGTAAACTTACTGGTAAATTTATGCTTAATCCCGACCGGAGCACCAAACCCCTAAAACAAGAACCTCAATACAGTATTGAGCGATGAAAATGAGATGAGAGTAAACTTTAATTAACAAAGCAGAACAGTAAGCCTGGAACATGACTATCCCTTCATACTGTGCATAGATGCTTTGTTCCATGGTCTTTCCGTTGCTGCGTTTTTACCTGCGATATAGCCAAGTGCTATGGCTTCAGCTATGTTGCTGCCGCCTGGATATACGAAGCCCCAAAATGAGCCCAATTCACCTGCAGCGTAAAGCCTTGGAATTGGCTTATTTTCTGTGTCCAACACCTGCGCTTTTGCATTGCGTTTTGGACCACCTTGTGTGTTTGTAATTGTTAGCGCTAGCTCAACTCCGTAAAAGGGCGGGCTATTTAAGGGGATCATTGTTTCCGCTGGACGGTGAAAGTCTGGATCCATTTTAGCTTCACAATTTTTGTTATAAGAAATAATCGTTTTTTCTAGTTCCTCCGGGTTTATGTTCAATTTTTTGGCTAACTCCCTTGGAGTATCCGCTTTAACTATCCAACCCTTGTCGATTTCTGCGCTATTGTCGTAGCTCCATTCATACAGGCTGAATATGTTATGCCATCCTATGCGCGTGTTCTTTATAAGTGGGCCTTGAAGCCTAAAAGCTTCATCAAATATCAGGTAGAAGGGTATATTTGGATATTCTAATCGTTCTTGATCGAAGTGTGTCAGTTCTAAGGGTTCTTTCCGATGCACGAGGCTTTTGCATTCATTCATAAATCTTTTTCCATGTTTATTTACGACTATATAGCTGCCAACCTTTGGACGCATAGCTCCAACAACTCTTGTTTGCACCGCACAACCGTATATTTCGCTTGGTATTTTAATACATGGACAATCCCATTCGATGCTAATCATGTGCCATAAAGTCGCTCCAACATCTAACGCCATTTTTATTCCGTCGCCCGTGTTATATGGAGAACCCCATGGATAGACTTTTATTCCTGGAAAATTGAAGTTTATCCACATTTCGTAGTTATTCTCGTATCCTCCGCAAGCCAAAACAACAGCTTTTCGCGCTTTGACACCGATGGTTTTGTCCTTTCTCTCAGCTACAACTCCTAAAATTTCTTTCGTTAGAGGATTTTGAACAAGCTTTTTCGCTGGAGTTTCATACCATACCTTAATCCCCCTATCAATTACACGTTGTTTAAGAGCACCATAAAGCAGATCCCCCGAACCAACAGCAGCTATCGGCTCGAATAGAGGCTTTCCGTTTTTCGCAATTGAGTAAAGTCTAAAGCTTTCACCCCCTGCAACTGGGTGCCGCATTCTCGGCAAGCCTAACTCAGCTATTTCAATGCCCAACCCTCTAAGAATTTCCGGAACTTTAGTCATTGCGTCAGCCATTGCTACAATGTCTTCGTCTGGAACTGTTCCAAAACATACTGCCTTATAGTACTTTATAGCATCATGTATGTTAATAGGAACTCTCATACCACCACCTGAAACCCTTGAATTCCCACCAGCAAAATTTTCAGGTGCCTTTTCCAAGACAAGAACATCTGCTCCTGCATCGTGAGCTGCAATGGCGGATAAGGCCCCAGCATATCCAAACCCTACAACAACTACATCAGACTCATAATCCCACTGAAATTGCAGCCTCATTTTATCACCCGCGCATAATTGTCCTTATATCTCTTACTACTTGTCTTATTTCTTTGCATGAATTTGATGACTCTCCAACGCAATCAGTTTTGCATTAACAGGTTTCTAGCGCACGCGGAATGATTTAGCTTTCCGATAACTTCAGTGAACCGGAGCTAAGGCCTAAAGAAAATTTGGAAGTTTCAGCTAGGATCGTCTCTAACCACTTGGAAGCTTAAGCTTTCAGCCTTTCAACATCTTAACCAGAGTGGCTGTTCTTTTTCCCAGCTCGCGGCAGCATTCAAGCGCATCTTCGTCTGGGTTTTCTACGGCTGCTGCTCCGTAGTGTTTGTCGTCGGGTCTACCCTGCACAATCATCCCATGAATTAGCATTACGCCCAGTATGGACAACAGTGTTGTTTCAGCGCCTGTAGCTGTTCCACCGGAGCTTGTGAAGGCTGCGCCCACTTTGCCTTCAAGCTTGCCGTGGATTTTCACTGACTCGTCTATTAACGCCTTCAGCCTAGCGGACATCTGCCCATAATATGTTGGAGAACCCATTATAATGCCGTCTGCCACCAGCAAATCGTCAAGGCTTGTTTGGTCGGCTTTCTTAATAATCACTTCGATGCCATTGACTTGGCGCGCGCCCTCAGCCACGGCGTAAGCCATTTTCTCCGTGTTTCCAGTTTTGGAGTCGTAGACTATAAGAATTTTCGCCATCGTAAACACCAGCCTTCATCGGTTAGAGCATTAATGACGTTGCTTTTAAATCATTCTTCTTAGTCCTTCATTTGGTTTTTCTTAAAAGTTCTCCATGATAATAGCCTCTCATTATTAACGGTAAGCCCGGTTTGATTGTTTATTTTAGATTAACAAATTTTATTAAGTGTTTTTAGACTAGTGATTTTGTTTGCGGTGCTTATGATGGGAGGCCCTTCTGAAAGGGAGTATCGGGAGAAACTGGACAAAATAAAGCAGAAGCTTGACAAAAAAGTTAAGGGTATAAAAAGCCAATTTGAGAAACTGGAAAAGGCTAAGGTGGATTTGCTCAAAAAGACAAAAGAGATGAAACATGACACTGAACGTGAAATAGCAAAGATGGAAGAGGAAATTGCGAAGTCAAAGGATTTGGCGCTAGAGTCCAAAAGCAGACTTCGCCTAGAAATAGACAACTTGAAAAGCGAGGTGCGGAGACAATATTCGGAGCTGGAAATGCGCATTACTGAAGCACTATAGGTCAGCAAGGTAATGATATGAAGCGGGTTCTTCGTAAACAAAGGTCTGTTTACGGCCTCAGCCTATTTATGATTATAGCCGGAGCAGCAGCGTTGGCAGCTGTTTTGTGGAAGACTTACCCTAGGCTTTCTGTAAGCCAAAACCCACTTTCAACTTTTTTGTCACTTCTCTGGGAGGAAAACATAAGCGTTGCCAACGTGATTACTTTCAAGCTCGTATACCTCGTGGTTTTCGGCGACATAGCCCTCGTTTCGGGATTCATCTTATGGCTTTTAAGCCGACAATGGCTTGCTGTGCCCTGGAAAAATTGTATGTTATGAATGTCCCTTCTGCAAAAAGAAGTGGAAAGCTGTCGGAGACAAAGCTCTAGTGCACTGCCCACACTGCCAGCAACTGGTGCACCCAAAAATTGTGGAAAGCTAATTTTCGACAAATATAAGACGAGGTTTAACCTAAAGAATCCACGCTTTCGACAAAATTTTGTCGATAAAGTGAACACGTCTTCCTGATGTTAGTTTTATCCGACAAATTTAAATAGTTCTTCGAACAAGGTGAGTACGAGTGTAATAGAAAATGTCGGGTAGAGATGTTAAAAAGCCGGAATCTAGAGAAGAATTTCTTAGAATGTTGACGGAAGCCGCCAGAAAAGAAGTTGAGGCTCGCAGTCTTTTGTCGGGTAAGCCTGCCAAGCCGACAGTTTCTGGAACTGCTAAAGTGTTGGGAGTTCATAGGGACACTCTTTATTCTTGGCTTAAGGAGTTTAACGTGGATTTTGAGAAGGCTACCGAAGGCGTTTCAGCAGTGGAAGTGTCGGAAGCCCGACAGCCAACCAAGAGGTACACGTATCTTATTGGTGAGGCTCTCGTTGGAGAGGGGAACGAGGTTGCTCACATAGACTTGCTTATAGGCGACAAAGATGGCCCTGTGGGAGAAGCCTTTGCAAATGGTCTAACTCATCTTTCCATGGGACACACGCCGCTTTTGGCGGTTATTAGGCCAAATCTTCCGCCAAAACCTCATACACTACTTGTGCCAAAGGTTACGATAAAGAACTTAGAGGATGCCAACAAGGTTTTTGGTCCAGCGCAGGCGGCTGTTGCTAAGGCTATTGCGGACGCTGTGGAGGAGGGTATAATTCCAAGGGATAAGGTTGACGATTGGGTTGTGGTTTGCAGCGTCTTTGTCCATCCGAAGGCAAGCGACTACAGAAAAATATACCACTACAACTACAGTGCGACGAAGTTGGCTTTGAAAAGGGCTTTAGCAAAGTATCCTTCGCTTGAAAAAGTGTTCTATGACAAGGATAGGGCCAAACATCCAATGTTGGGCTATAGAGTGCCGCGGCTCTGGAGACCACCATACTTGCAAATCTCCTTGGACATCCCGGACTTTGAAAGGACTAAAAAGATTATAACGCAGATTCCGAGAAGTGACAGAATAATATTGGAGGCGGGCACCCCGCTCATTAAACGTTATGGAGCCAAGGTTATAAGCGACCTCAGAGAAGTGGCTAAGGATATATTCATAATTGCAGACTTGAAAACCCTTGATGTTGGAAAAGTCGAGGTGGACATAGCTTACGAAGAAACAGCCGACGGTGTTATAGCCGCTGGTTTGGCGTCGACGGAAACCCTTGACGCCTTCATTTATGAAGCTAAAAGGCTTGGAATCTACGCTGCCATAGACATGCTTAACGTCGAGGACCCAGTTAAGAAACTTAAAGCCCTTAGAGATTTCCCAGACATAGTTATAATCCATCGCGGAATAGACGAGGAAACAGGCAAAACGGTAGGTTTAGAACTCATTCAAGAGCTTAGACAAGCCTTCAGGGATAAAAAGTTCCTCATAGCAGTGGCGGGCGGCATAATTCCTGAAACCGCCAAAGAAGCGCTTGAGAAAGGCGCGGACATAATAGTTGTGGGACGCTACGTCACACAGTCAAGGGACATTGAGCGGGCAGTGCGGGAGTTCCTCGAACTAACACCGGAGATGCGGGAAGACATCGACGTTTACAGAGTACACGTAGAGTAACCGTTCCAACCACAGAAACCTTCATAATCCTTAATAGTTAGATGTTAAACTCATATTCGCGTTCGGAGAGCTGTTGCATGGCCAAATTCAAGATCATAGTTTCAGATCCAGAAGACGGAACATCAAAAACTGTGGAGTTGGAAGATGCCCGCGTAGCCCCATTAATTGGGAAAAAAATAGGCGACGTAATTGACGGAGCTGTTTTGGGGCTAGCTGGATACAAAGTGCAAATAACAGGCGGTTCAGATAAGGACGGATTTCCAATGAGGCCAGACGTCCACGGTGGGGTACGCAGAAGTGTTGTGCTAAGCGACAGTCCAGGATATCACCCCGAAAAAAGGGGTGAACGCCGACGCAAAAGGGTTCGAGGGAACGTGATAACAGATGACATTGTTCAGATAAACATGAAGATTGTTGAGAAACCGAAGGCTAAGAAGGCTGAAGCTGCAGCTGAAAGTTAATACTGTATGCCTTTTGTTGTAACCATTTTCTCTGGATGCTTAACGTCAATTATTTCGTTCACAAAATCTGCCCGGTCAATAAGTTCTTTAGGGGCAAATCTTCCAGTTAAAACGACATCTGTCTTTTTAGGAATTTTATCCAGAAACTTCAGAACTTCGTCCACTTCTAGGAGTTTGCAGTGAACCGCCAAATTAATCTCGTCCAAAACCAGAAGATGAGGCTTCTTCTCTTTGACAATTTTTTCCGCAAATTTTAGGGCTTTTTCTGCGAGTTTTTTGTCTTCCTCGCCCAAATTGCTGAGTCCATGCCATCCTTTTCTACCGAACTGGTAAATTTCGTAGTAGGGGGCTAAAAGTTTACGGATTTTATATTCGCCAGTGTTCTTCCACCATTTCAGAAATTGGATGATTACGACTTTTCGTTTGTGGCCAACTGAACGTAGAGCCAAGCCTAAGGCGTTTGTTGTCTTTCCACCTCCAGTACCCGTGTAGAGATATATGTAGCCCATTCAAACGCCTATTGCAATTATCCGTTGAAATTCTTTTAAACCTTTGGAGCCGTGCGCTCAACGTTTATTAACTGGCTTAGAGACATCCTTCAATAACAACCAAAGTTGTTGAGGAACATGAAAGATGAGTGAAGAGAAAACTGTGGCTTTGCCCAGGCAGCCGGAAATAAACATTGGCACTATTGGACATGTTGATCATGGCAAAACAACTTTAGTGCAGGCGTTAACTGGAATTTGGGCGGCTAGACACAGCGAGGAGCTAAAACGGGGCATAACGATAAAGCTTGGATATGCGGACATGCCAGTTTACAATTGTCCCAAATGTGAGCCGCCTAAAAATTATTCACGGATGCCGGTCTGCCCGCACTGCGGCTCGGAAACAACCTTCATAAGGGCTGTGAGTTTTGTAGATGCTCCGGGACATGAGGCTTTGATGGCGACCATGCTTTCCGGAGCCGCTATAATGGATGGAGCCATACTTGTAATAGCAGCTGACGAACCTTGCCCACAACCGCAAACAAGAGAACATTTAGCCGCAGCCGAGATAATTGGCATCAAAAACATCATAATAGCTCAAAACAAGATTGACATAGTCAGCGAAGAAAGGGCGCGGAGAAGCTACGAGGAAATCAAGAATTTTGTGAAAGGCACTGTTGCTGAAAACGCACCGATAATACCAGTTTCAGCACAACACTCCGTGAACATTGACGCTTTAATCCAAGCCATGGAGGAGCTTATTCCAACCCCAAAAAGGGATGAAACAAAACCACCGCTAATGTATGTGGTTCGATCCTTTGACGTGAACAAACCGGGCACACCCATCGAACAGTTGGAGGGCGGCGTTCTCGGCGGCACAATCTTGCAAGGAAAATTTGCAGTTGGCGACGAGATTGAGCTTCGCCCCGGGATAAGCGTTGAGGAAGAAGGCAAAACCGTCTACAAGCCGCTTAACACTCAAATAGTCAGCTTACACGCCGGAGGCAAGCGAGTGAAAGAAGCCCGCTGCGGTGGACTTGTGGGTGTTGGCACACTTTTGGATCCTTCGCTTTCTAAAGCAGATGGGTTAACTGGAAACATCGTTGGGAAAGTTGGGCAGCTTCCACCCGTCTTATCGGAGTTAAACCTGGAAACATACATTCTTGAAAGGGCTGTTGGAACAAAAGAGTTGGCGAAGGTTGAAAACATAACAAAGGATGAAACTCTGCTGCTCCATGTGGGCGCCGCAATAACGGTTGGCAAGGTTGTCTCGGTGAAAAACGAGATGACAACACTTAAGCTTACAAGACCCGTCTGCGCCTTAACAGGCTCAAGAGTCGCCATAAGCAGAAAAATTGCTGGAAGATGGAGACTGATAGGATACGGAATGATAAGGTGAACGCCAACGGCAGAACACACAAAAAGGGAAAAGGTAAAAATTATAATTGATTCAAACGCTTTGTTTGTTCCTCTCCAATTTAAAATCGACATTTTCGAAGAATTAAAAACTCTTTTAAATAGGAATTTTGAGCTTATTATGCTTTCACCAGTTAAAAGGGAGCTAGAAAAGTTGGCGGTGAAAGGTTCCCCTAAAAATAGGAAGGAGGCGTCTTACGCCTTAAGGATGGCTGAGAAATGCACAATTGTTGATTTGGGTGAATGGTTTGGAGACCCGGATGAAGCTATTGTAAAAGTGGCTGGTGAGTGGAAATGCCCAGTTTTCACCAATGATGGGAAGCTTCGGAAGAGGTTAAGAGATATAAACGTGCCAGTTATTTATGTGAGACAAAAGTCGCGGCTGGAAATTGATGGGAGAATGTGACCTTGTTCAAGCTGATAGAAATGGAGGACACAATTCGTATACCCCCAAACACTTTTGGTAAACCTTTAGACACTGTTGGCTATCAGCAGGTTAAGGCAAAGTATGAGGGGGTTGTTGACGAAAGCTTAGGATACGTTATAGCGGCAATAAACGTGAAGGTCAGCCCCGTTGGCAAGATAATACCGGGAGACGGTGCAGCCTACCACAAGGTGACTTTTTCGCTTCTAACCTTTTATCCAACCCTCCAGGAAGTGATTGAAGGAGAAGTTGTTGAGATAGCTGATTTTGGAGCTTTTGTACGCATAGGACCTGTAGACGCGTTACTTCATGTTTCACAGTTGATGGACGACTTCATAGCTTACGACGAAAAACAGGGCGTGCTTATCGGTAAAGAAACTAACAGAAAACTCACAACAGGCGACATGGTTCGTGTTCGAATAACGGCTGTTTCTCTTGCAAGGACTGGCGGCACAGCTAAAATAGGCGTAACAGCAAGACAGCCTTTCCTAGGAAAGCTTGAATGGATTGAGGAGGACTTAAAGAAGCTAAAGGAGCCTGCTGTCGGGAAAAAGAAGGAAAAGGAAGAGGGGAAGGCTGGTGAAAAATGAGCGAAAAGGCTTGTACGTCTTGCCACACGATAACCACTGGAAATGTTTGCCCAAAATGTAAAACTTCAAGTCTAAGTGACGACTTCAGCGGGCTCGTAATAATATTCGACCCGGAAGGTTCAGCCATAGCCAAAGCCATGAACATCAAGGAAAAGGGACAATACGCTTTAAAGGTCAGATAGATTGGGCATAGCATACTCTTTACCTTTAAAAATTCGCATGAGGCTAAAGAAGCCTTTAGGCGAGTTAATCCGCGGCTCCTACGACGAGACCATGAAAAAACTGAAGCTTTTAGTCGAAGAGGAAAAGCCGCCATGCATAATATCTGTCGGAGACGTTGTGTCAAAAAACTTAGTTGCAAAAAATTTTCGCCCAAAGATTTTAATCGTGGACAATAGAATCATGCGGTCAAATGTGGAGCCAGCCAAATTGGACGCTGAAGAGGAGAAACACGTTAAAAATCCGCCTGGAACTATAACCTTTGAAGCTTTAAACGCGATAAAAGAAGCCTTCAAGGCAGCTCACACGGTTAAAATAGTTGTTGATGGTGAAGAGGACCTTTTGGCTTTAATCGCCATCCAACACGCGCCGGAAAACGCTTTTATTGTCTATGGGCAGCCCCGTGAAGGCTTGGTTGTGGTTAGGGCTACGTTGCAGAAAAAGGCTGAAGTGGCTGAAATCTTAGAAGAAATGAGAGCTTATGCGAAAGACTAAATAAAGGGAACACGGTATCAAGTCAAACATTACAGGGAACAACGGATGGAAGTTAAAATATTGGCGGAAAACGACAACGTGCTTTTAAAACGCAAAGAAGTAGTCTTCCAAGTTAACCACAACCAGACTGGCAGCACCCCGCCAAGGCTTGAAGTCAAAAACGCCCTAGCCCAAATTCTGAAAAAAGACGCAAACCTAATTTTTATCAAAAAGTTGGAGACCAAAACGGGAACCCGTACAGCCGTCGGAATAGCCAACGTTTACGATTCTATTGAACAAGCGAAGCTCATAGAGCCCGAATACATTATAAAAAGGAACATTCCGCCAAAAAAACCGAAAGAGAAAGGAGGGGGAGAGTAAATGTCTGAAAACGAAGAGGCCGCTGCTCCGAAAAAGGGGAAGGCCGAGAGAAAGAAGAGAAAAGAGAAGGGCGTTTACACCCTTTACAAGATTGAAAATGATAAAATTGTTCGGTTACGTCCTACATGTGAACGCTGCGGTCCCGGATATTTCATGGCGGACCATGGCAACAGATATACTTGTGGGCACTGTGGCTTCACAAGGTATAAACACGCTTAAATGGTAGTTTGCACCTTTAAATTTGTTGATGGTAGATGATTAGAGTTAACGTTTTAATAACTCAAGTTTCTGGGGAGCGTTTCTGGGATATTCAAAAACCCATTCCACCCATCCAGATAAACACAAACCTAAACATTGTGGAGATAGAGAAGAAGTCGGATGAACTGATTGAAGTACCCTTTGTCTTAACAGTTAACTACAACCCTTCAGTAGCCCAAATAAGCCTTAAGGGAAGAGCCTACGTGGCTGGCACGAAAGACGAGATAGGCAAAATCTATGAAGGGTATAGGGAAAAGAAGCCCCCGCCGCCTATGCTTATTCAGTCTATTTCAAATGTGGTTTTCGTTGAAAGCGTCATCATTTCAAGAACGTTGAACGTTCCACCGCCGATCCCGCTGCCGCAAATTCCACAGATAAAAGAGTCTGAAAAGAAGTCTTCTGACGTGGATTACACAGCCTAAATTGTTTTAGCCGCAATTCACTGTTCTTTCAGAAGTTTGAAAGATCACATGCTTGTTTATCTTGCTTGTTTGAATTATGTGATATGGACATGTTAAAGCTAGTCCAACTATGCAGTTTTTACCCGGATACACTTTTTCTACCTTAACAATTATGGTTAGCCCGGTGTCTATTATCTCCTTCACCTCTATACTGTAACCGGTTGTACGGCACTCTCCCATGAAGACTGCGATGACTGCCGCTTTTGAAACGTCTATCTCTGGCGGCGGATGCTGTGGAATGAAGATTTGTTGATGCTGGTTCCAAACGCTTATCCAGTCATCCGAGTCTTGGATCACATAGTATGCGTGGTTTCCATGTCCAGACCAGACGCCTTTGGCTATTGTTTGAAACTCTAAACGCGCTCCTGTGTTTGTTATTCCCAAGGTATGCAGCACCAACACCGTGATTGCGATAACATACAGCGCGATAGCAATCAATAAACCCTGTTTTCTACACATATCAACTCCAAAACTATTAGATAGATTGGACTGATTTAAGTCTAGGTTTTAGAACAGAATGGGCTATTTGAGGGGTACGTACATGGATGAGCGGGATGCGCCTATACCGGGTGTGCCGTGTTTGACTGGTTTGTTGGTTATGGCGAATTCGCCTAGATAGCGGCCAATCATTTCTGGTTTAATTTCTACCGGGACGAATTCTTTGCCGTTGTGGACGTGAATTGTTAGGCCAACCATTTCCGGCAGTATAACCATGTCGCGGGCATGCGTCTTTATTGTGATGTTTTGCCCCTTGCGCATTGCTTCCTTAGCTTTTCTCACCTTTGCCAGAAGGGTTCTCTGTTCTGGAGAGAGACCCCGCTGAAGGCTTCGCCTTTGTCTGGCTGGAAGCAGCATTATGAATTCATCCATAGACATTTCTTGCAACTGTTCGAGTGTGAAGCCGCGGTATGTGAATTCCCTCGGCATGTGCTTGTTCCCAACCGTTTAATTGGACGGAGAGGCTATAAACTTTCTGGGTTTACCCACTCTCTTTCACGCGCTTCTTCTTGCGTCCAGTGCCTCTAGCCGCAATAAGCCCAACCTTCTGCCCTGGCGGGGCGTTCCGCGAAACCGTTGTCACTTTTCTCGCGCTTCTTTTGCTGCTTCCATACGGGTGGACAGCTGCAACCATGGCTCTCCCTCTAGTTCTCGGATACTTGCGGCCCCTAGCCCGCATCAGGTGGAATTTTGCGCCAGCTTTGAGGAAGGGTTTCTCCGTTCTTCCCCCTCCGGATACAACGCCTATCGTGGCGAGACATTGGTCGCTGATATATTTCGTCTTGCCTGAAGGCAGTTTTATCATCGTTCCTCGGGGAGTGTGCGCTACGATTGTGGCGTAGGCTCCCGAGGATTTCGCGATCTTCCCACCGTCGCCAGGTTTAAGCTCTATGTTGCACACCAAAGTGCCTTCTGGGATTTTGCCTACGGGTAAAATGTTTCCAACGTCTACGCTGGCTTTTCCTCCCATCTCTACTTGCTGTCCAGTGGAGATACCTTCCGGCGCAACGGTATAGCATTCTTCGCCATTCTCAAATCGTATAAGGGCTAACGGTGCGCCCCTACCTGGGTCGTGGAGAATTTCCTCTACAACACCCTTCACGACTGTTTCATAGATGTTCTTTGGCGGCGGTGGATAACATGCAGGGGCTACTCTTTTATGAGTGGCGGCTCTGAATGTAGGTCCGCCACGCCCCCTTCTTTGGACACGGATTCTCTTCCCCATTTATATCACCTCTTAACGGTTATAGTATGCCCAGTTTGATGGCTACATCTGAAGCCTTGTATTCTGGGCTTAATTTAACGAAGGCTTTTTTCCTTCCATCCGGAGTTATAACGATGTTCACTTTCTCCACCTTAACTTCATAAAGCTGTTCAACGGCCCTTTTTACGTCGGCTTTTGTGGCTTTCAAATTTACAATGAAGACGAGTTTATTCTCTTTTTCAACCATGAGACTTGCGGATTCCGTCATCAAAGGATAAAGGATAACATCATAGGGGTCCATTAGGCCGCTTCACCCTTACAGTACACTTTATTTAGGGCTTCTATGGCGCCTTTAGTCCATATCGTCAATCTGCCAGGATGCGTGCCAGGCGCCAAAATTTCAGCGTTCAACCCTCTAACCGAGACAACGTCCACGCCCGGTATGTTTCTTGCAGCTTCCCCTATTCCCTTATCCTCAGCCACAACTATTAGTGGTCCAACAGCCTGCTTTATTCTTCTTCCGCGGAGTTTCCCTTTACCAGCCCTAACCTTTATGCTTTCTTTAACCCTGTAAAGGTCAGCTAAAACACCGAGTTTTATGAGGGTTTCCTCAACATCCTTAGCTTTCTTTAAGCCTTCAAGCTCGTCCACAACTACCAGCGGGATCTGAGGAACACCTTCAATGGCGTGCCCGCGGGAAGCCACAGTTTCCTTTGAAGCTGTGGCAGCTATAGCTGAGAAAAGTGCTAGACGCTTTTCCTTCTTTGGAATTTTCTTAACAATCCTTTTTTCAGTTGTTGGAGGATGGGCAAGTCTTCCGCCCACAGTTCCAGGAGCGAAGGCTCCTCTGGCTGTTGGGCCTTTAATGCGGGGTATTCTAGCTATGCCTAAACCGACGCCTCTTGATTCAGCTGTTGTTCTTTTGCCGGCCATCGGGTCTCGGCCTTTAGGCTGGAAACGTGAAGACTGGATTGCCAGCACAGCCCGCTTAATTACGTCTGGTCTTATCGGCGTCTCGAAAATTGGCGGAAGCTTTATTTTTCCAACGGGTTTTCCGTCGAGGTCGAAGACTTTCACTGTTTTAGCCATAAAGTTCACCGCCCAGCCTATTTGCCTTGCGGAGACTCCAGTGAAATGTATGTAATTTGTGGTGGCTCTTCTGGTGCTTCTTTGGGCGGACGCGCTGGATAACGCAGTTTTATTGGGCGTTTTTCAGGTCCAGGTATGCTTCCTTCTATAAGTATATAGGGGCTGCGGACTATTCCGTATCTTATGAAGCCTCCTTTTGGAGTGATTTCTTTGCCATCCTTGCCTATCTTAAGTATGCGTTTGTTATATTCGGTTCTTTGGTGGAAGCCCATTTGTCCTGCGCGTGGAACGGAGTATAGAACGCGGTGAGGGTTCCATGGCCCTAGGGTTCCAACCTTCCTTGTTCCCTTTCTACTTTTGTGTTGGAGGATTTTTATCCCCCAGCGTTTAACCGGCCCTTGGAAGCCTTTCCCCGTTGTTACGGCTATGACATCCACGTATTGTCCTTCCTTGAAAATTTCAGCTGGCGTCACTGTTTTGCCCAGAAGGCTTTTCGCGTATTCAAATTGTTGTTGGATTGTGCCTCCGCCGATTTCTATTTCAGCTACGTCTGGCTTTTTCTTCGGCAAACCCGCTAGTTTCGGCTGAGCCATGGCTATGACGCGGATTTTTGCGATTTTGTCAAGGTTTTCCTCCATTTTTTTCAAGTTTTCAGCAGTGTTGAACTTTTCTGGAATTGTTAAGACTCTTTCAAGGTCTTTTGGCGGATTCTCCATCCAAGCCTCCGTGAGGGTTCGCAAGCCGTAGGGCGTTTTAACATAAGCTCTTATCCCACAAATGAGGAGGGGAGGAGTTTCAATAACTGTGGCGGCGCGGACAACCTCTTTCCCGAAGTTTGGGGACCGCCTCCGATCTTCAATCACAACGGTGTGGGTCATCCCAGCTTTATAACCAATAAAGCCTAAAAGTCGGGGCGTGTCGGCTTTAATTTCCGGCCAGTACCTTATTCGGGCTAGTATGTTTTTAGCACGTTTCCTAGGCAAATAGGCAAGCGAACCATGTTTTGGAGCGTGCTCTTTGACCATCGCTATTCCGCTTCGCGTCTTCTAGGAAATAGACATTAAGGTTATAAACATTACCGTTGCTTGCCCCCGGTTATGGGGCTTTTCTTGCCATGTCAATTTTAGGTTTGGCGAAAAACTGCAAAATTGGATACCCCTCTCTAGATTTTCTTCATATTTTGGCTTGGAAAAACAGCCAACAGCAGCCTAGCCCCTCTAGATTTTCGTGTACCAACGCTTTACTATGGCTTCCATGATTTTTTGGGCTGCTTGCTCAGGCGTGCACTGGACAGTGTTGACGGTTATTTCTGGGTTTGTTGGCGGTTCGTAGGGTTGTCCTATGCCTGGCACTGTGGGCGCCTCGCCTTCTAAGGCTTTTTTGTATATTTGTTGAGGGGCGTGGCGGGTTTCTGTTCTTTGGGATTCTCGTTCAATGCAGACTTCAAGGGGACATTCAAGGTAGGCTTCCATAAACTTGGGAATTTGGTTTCTGGCGTTGTCTCTGTACCGCCTCAAGTTGCCGGTAGCGTCAATCACAACGTTTACGCCGTTTTTTGTTAACAGCTTCGCAATGTAAACGAGTGTTGCATAAACGATGTCGCGTTCCTCCAATGAATATGTAGGCTTGGGAGTTAAAACCTTGCGGAGTTCGTCGGAAGACAAAAGTTGGGCGCGGACACCCTTCTGAAGTAAAAACTTTACTAGGGTTTCAGCTACCGTGGATTTGCCGCTGCCCGGCAGCCCAGTAATCCAAACACACCATCCGTCACGCAAGTTTAGCCGCTTCCGATAAGCGTAGCTTACAAAATAGTTTAGAGGAAGGCTTGAATAACTTTTATTAATTATTGCTCCATTCTGAACCTCAAGTGATTGTCATGCTTATTGTTCAGATTTCAGACGCCCACTGCGGCCCCATGTTTAACTATGGGAGTTTCCGCACTGCCATGTATGAAATTAACGCTTTATCTCCAGACGCCGTGGTTGTGACTGGCGACATAACGGAGAACGGCATACTCTCCGAGTTTAAGATGGCAGCCGAAGAGTTTAAACGACTGAAAGCCAAAAACGTCATCTACATCAGCGGAAACCATGACTACCGGTCCACTGGCTATTTGCTTTTCAAACAGTTCTTCCCATTCAACCAAGTCACCGAAATCGGCGATGCCGTAATAATCGTGTTGAGCAGCGCCCGCCCAGATAGAGACGACGGCGAGGTTGGACACCGACAGAACCTTTGGCTTGAAAACACGCTTGAAAATTATAAGGACCGCTTGAAGATTGTGGCTATACACCACCACATAATCCCAGTGCCAGACACCGGCGCAGACCAAATCACTATTGTGGATGCTGGCGACGTTTTAAGAAGCCTTGTAAAGGCTAAGGCAGACCTAGTCCTATGCGGGCACCGTCACAGACCGTGGAAATGGCGCATAGAAGACATGCAAGTCATTCACGCTGGAAGCGTTTCATGCGAAAGACTCCGGGGCTTCTTCCTAAACTCTTACAACGTCATAGAAGTAAAAGACAGGAAAATCGAGGCGAAGCTAAAAATTGTGGGCGGAGATTACATGAGTTTCGAAGAGGTTGTAAAAAGGCGGGAAATCCTCCAAGCGACAGATGTTTCCCAGTGCAGCGATTCACTCGCAAGATAGTGGAAAAGGCTTGAAGCCGAGTTTAAGGCAGACATTCTCCAGCATGCTTGGGCTTTCAAACATGAAAAGATGGCTTACGCAATTACAGTCTGAGCATCCGAAGCCCTTCACTGGAAAACCGGATTTGGCTAATTTCTGCGCCGTCAAGCATTCTTCTGGTTTTGCAGCCTCTTTAAAGTAGGCTTTAACCGCGCTTATATCATCCTCGGCTAGGAGATAATCGATGTGCCAAAACTTCCGCTTTGCCGCCTTCTCAAAATGTCTCCCTAAACGTTTCTCCAAGTTGTTTTGGGCTGAACCTACGTAGGCATATAAACCCTTTCTGAAGTGGATTTGACCCAGCGAGCCAACTTTAACGTTTTTGTCTTGGCTTACTTGGACTGCTAGAATGTAAATTCCCTTTAGCTTTGTCATCGCCATACCATTTTAAAATTTCGTTGATGGCCCTTTCAGAATAACCCATAGCTGTAAGCATTTTCTCCAAAGACCTTTTTCCACTCAAAGGAAACACCGCGGATTTTACCATTTTCAGCCGGATTGTATATAAGTGTTTACAGAGTCCAAGTCGAACTTTTCGCAGTGCAACACGTTGCGCACAAAGTTTAACAACTTCATTCTGACGTCGAGGCTTAGGCTTGGATACCATATGGGCGAAGCTACAACCAAGCCGCGCCAAGCATAAAAGGGTTGCACAACCTCCAAAATCTCCCAGTCGTTGGTTTTTAGCAAATAGTTTTCCCAAAAAAGCCTAAACAACCGCTCGAAAACTCCGGCTAACTCACCGTACTTCTGCAACGAATAGAAAATGTAGTTAATCGTAATGGCTGCCACGTCGTCGGCGGGTTCACCCCACTCGCCTCTGCTGCGATCTAAAACCGTGAAGTCTGCGCCTTCGTGGAACATGATGTTCCAAGGGTGGAAGTCGCCGTGAACTTGGCTTAGCCTATGGGCTTTACGTTTTAGGCGCCAACGCCAAACAACACAGTCCCGTTCAATCTCGATTAAATCACATTCCTGGATAAAATTGAGGTTAGGGGGGTAACTGTCCAACAGCCCCATTATGCATTCACCGTGTCCAACGAGTTCTCTGACTCTTCGCACATAAAGCCAAGGCGCCTCCTTTTTAACGCTGTGGATTTGGACAAGATAGTCTGAAAGCGCCAGACAACGTTTCTCATCAAGAGGAGTAATTTCACCAGCCGCCTTGATACGGTCCAAATCAACGTGATAGAGGGTCCCATCTACATATTCGGTTAGGATGAAAAATTCGCCGCAGTCTCCGAGAGACTTCAAGCCCTTGCCATTGACAGTGAAGGCGCCAACATCCACGGAACGCACGTGCCTAGGAAGCTTGTTGAAGGCTGAATGTTGCCAAAGCAAAACCGCCGCCCTGTCCGAGGCAAAATCGTGTCCAAAGCCTTCGGGGCGCATGGTCTCCAGAACAACCCTTTTAACTTCACCCCTAACCTTGAACTTTATAACGTATGGAACACCGTAGCCGAAGCCTTTCAAGTCTTTAACGGCTTCGGTTTTTTCGCCGCCGAGCCTCCAGACACCGCAAATCTCCACATCACCAGAACAACCCTTTTAACTTCACCCCTAACCTTGAACTTTATAACGTATGGAACACCGTAGCCGAAGCCTTTCAAGTCTTTAACGGCTTCGGTTTTTTCGCCGCCGAGCCTCCAGACACCACAAATCTCCACATCGCCGCCATAAAGGCTGGAAAGATACTGTTTCAAAGCTTCTTCTGAAAGACTCAAGCCCAAGAAACTTTTAGATTCATCAACCATTTTTCAAACACACATCCAAATAGCAACATAAGGTTGCTCAAGCATATAAATTAAAACGTTAATAAACCACAAAATACCTGGAAAGGATGAATATGAAAGATTTTAAGGACACGTTTCCTTTTTTGAAAGCCTACAACAGCCTCACAGAAGTTTTAACCGACCACAAGCTGGCGGCTTTAGGCGACGCATTCATAAACTTCGCGTATTCGCTTGCACTTTCAGTGAAAAGGGGACAACCCTCCGGAGCAAAAGTTAGGGGCGATGTTCTCGCAAAGGCTGCTCGGAAAGCTGGTTTAAGGGAGCACATGCCGTCCAGAATTTCAAGCCATATGATGGCTGACGCGGCGGAAGCCCTAATAGTTTACGCTTGGCTTCAAAAACACATAGCGCTTGAAGAGTGTGTAGCCACCCTTGCTAAAGCTGAGGATTCTGTGGAAGGTTTTACTGAACTGCTTTCAAAAATCAAGGTAAGGTTAAGTTTTAAGGGCTTTCTCTAATGCCTTGCCAAATTCTTCGCTAATTTCGAGAAGTTTGTTTACAGCCTTAAGCAGGGCTTCTTCGGGAGTTACACCGCCTTTCGTTCTCACATAAATAACGGGGTTGGACGCTAACGGATGGGGAATGTCGTAGCCAGCCATGTCGACGTTTTCATCTTCCAAAAGTTTTCTCTGTAAAAGATTGCAAAGCGTGTGCCCCGCCCCTTCAACTTCAATTTTAAGCTCGTTCTCCGTTTTTTTCAATACGTTAATCTTCATTTTCAACACCAAGTTCAAATTATTCCTTTACCATAGTCTATTGCCGTCTTGCGCTTTTCAACGTTTCCACACCTTAAACACTGCAAGCCTCCGCGTCCCCTTTGCTCTAACACATCTCCACATTTAGAGCAGAAGGCGTAAATAACGCCTAAACTTTTGTCTTTGGTGGTTAAATGGTATGTTCTGTTTTTTTCACTTATAACCTTAGCCCTAACTATGTCGCCAGGCTTACACACGTCAAACATGGAATCCACAAACCGTAAATGCACATCTGCAACGTGAAGCAAGCCCGTGAAAAAGCCGGAAAGTATATGCTTACCAATCTTGAATATGCGGATGGCTGCCATCTGTGTCTGGACGTTTGAAACTTGCCCCACCACGATGCTTCCAACCTTAGGCACTTTCGCCCCACTGGTGATTGGAAAAACGGAAACCCGCTTGTTGAGATAGTCTATGAGCGCCCTTCCAACAACCTTTGAATATATGACACCGTCTTTGACATATGTACCGGCGTTTGGAATAAACTCTTCTATAACGCCTAAGGGTTCACCCGGCAGCACTATTTGTCCGCTGTCGCGTTTCTGACACTGTGAACTCATCGTTTTACCTCGACGGCAAGGGTTATGGAATAGCTGAACAAATCAATAAACCTTTCCAAACAACGACGCTGCTAATGTTTTTCATAGAAAACCTTTCTTGCAAAGTTCTTTCCATGAGAGTTCTCCAACAACCACAAGCGCCTCATTTAACGTGAGCATGGGCTTGCTGAACTTTTGTGGGAAATCAAGTGAAACGCGGGGACAGGCCGTGTTCACGTAGGCATCCACTGTTGGGAAGTTCATGACGGTTTCAGAGGTTATCTCTCTAACAGCAAAAAGGTAGGCGTCTCTCCCGCTTTTTTCGAGTTTCTCCCGTATAGCCAAAGCCTCCTCAAGCTTTTTCTGTCCGGGTTTAAGCCCTACAAGAACAGCGAAGGTTTTCGCCTTCTGAGCCTCTTGCACGCATGCCCACCGTTGCTTCACAACCCGTTCAGCCTCATCGCCAATGAAGTAGGCTCTCTTCTCAAAGGGGTCGGCAACAACAACCGGCTTAGACGTTGAAAGAGCTAAACCCAAAGCGTGAAAACGCCCCCCTCCAATAAATAGGAAACCTTCAACATCTTCAGCGACGGATTTAGCGTTACCATAGTCGCAGCCCACAACTTGTCCCGGGTAACTTAAACGACCAGAGTCGCCGACCATAACGGTTTTCCCCGCCCGCACAAGGATTTCCTTCACTTCATCCAATGTTTGCACGTGTTGATTTGTGGTGGCTAATCCAATTCTACGCCACTCCTCAATTAAGGGCAACGCCTTCTCGACAACGTCAGCGACGCTTAAGGTGGCCCGCGCCTCAATGTAAACCGTTGGAACCTTCTCATACTTCAAAAGCTTCGAATGCCCATAATGGACTATTAGGTCGACGCCGAGGCTTTCAGCTTCCGCCGTCGCCAAGTCGCATGCACCATAACATGGATCTGCAGAAACAATGGGTAAGGCCCCAGCCTTTTCCATAATTTTTGCAAGCCTTGGCCCTTCGCTTTTCAAGCCGTCTGGAAGCTGTATGAGAACACGTTTCGCCTCGTATTTAGCGATTTCCCGCTTCAGCCTTTCCTCTTCAAAATCAAACAACTTCAAACATTTCCCGCCTAAACTTCGTGAACCAAATGTAGGGAGCGTTTAAGGGATAAACGTTTAGACCCTATTTCTATTTTTATTATTTGTTTTCATCCCACTGAGGAGTCCAGTCCCAGTCGCTTTTCGGCCTTTTAACCAGTCGCCCCCATGCCCGCTCATGCTGTTCCGAAAGCTTTTCAAGAATTATTTTCTGCTCTATGCTTGCCACAAGCTGTTTTGTCGCAATCAACGCGTCCGGGTTCACTGAAATGCTGTCTATGCCAGCCCTCACGAGAAACTCTGTAAAGTCCGGAAGGTTTGACGGCCCCTCACCACATATGGAAACTGTGCAGCCATTCTCGTGTGCCACGCGAATGAGGTGGGCGATTATGCGTTTGACAGCTGGGTCTCGCTCGTCGAAGTACCCCATTTGTCCTAAGCGTTCAGAGTCGCGGTCAATCATCAGTACGCCTTGAGTCATGTCGTTGGAGCCTATTGAAAAGCCGTCGCAAAGCTTTGAAAACTCGTCGGCGAGTATGGCGATTGAAGGTGTTTCAGCCATAAACCAAACCTTAAAGTCTCTTGATCTTTCAAGGCCCTCTTCCCGCATAATCTCCAAAACTTTTTTAGCTTCCCATAGGGTACGCACCACAGGCAGCATAACCCAAACGTTTTTGAGTCCCCATTCTTCCCGGCATTTTCTAATCGCTTGACATTCTAGGCGGAAAGCCTTCTCGTACCATGGGCTTATGTAACGGCTGCAGCCCCGCCAGCCCAACATCGGGTTGCTTTCAACAATTTCGTATTTTTCGCCACCTTTCAGTTCCCGATACTCGTTGGTTTTGAAGTCGCTGAAGCGCACAACCACTGGTCGAGGCTGGATAGCCCTAGCAACCGTGGCTATGCCTTCGGCAAGTTTTTCAACAAACTTTTGGCTTTGCCCAATCTCTATGAGGTAAAGCGGGTGTTCTCCAATGTAGCTGGCGAGAATAAACTCGATGCGCATAAGTCCAATGCCTTCGAAAGGCAAATGCTTGTACTCCTCAATCTTTTCCGGAACTCCCAAGTTCATGTAGATTTTAGTGGCTGTAACAGGCACATACTGGGCGGATATACTTGTAGCCCCAGACGTGGCGAAGCCGCTGACTTGTACGGCTGCTGCTGTCTCCGTTGGGACGGGTATTTTGCCTTCGTAAATCACGCCGCTTCTAGCGTCAACAGTGTACTCTTTGCCAGTAACCATCAACTTCGTGGCGTTTTCAGTCCCAACAACACAGGGTATGCCAAGTTCACGGCTCACAATAGCTGCGTGACAAGTGACACCGCCCTTGTCCGTTACTATGGCGCTTGCAAGCCTCATGAAGGGCACATAGTCCGGGTTGGTCATGTCAGTCACTAGAATGTCGCCTTTCTGCATGACCTTTGCAGCGTCTTGCGGGTTTAAAACAACCTTCGCCACACCGAAGCCTATATCCCTCTTGCCAGCAGGTATACCTTTGACAACAACCTTTAAACCTTCAACAGGCTTAGCCAGGCCAAACTCAAACTTCTTTTCAAGCAGTTCAGCCGTCTTCTGACCCCAAACGGTTTCCGGCCTTGCCTGCAAAATGAAAATGTTTTCTGGAAAACTTAGGTCGCTGTCTACAGCCCACTCAATGTCCTGAGGTTTACCATAATGACGTTCAATTTTTACAGCCAGTTCAGCAAGCCTAATGATCTCCTCATCCGATAGGCAAGGCTTATTTTGTTTTTCGACGGGAACCTCAACGTGAACGGTTTTTCCAGAAATGGGGTCCCGTGTATACATAATCTTTTTTGTTGCGATACGTTTTCCAACTATTTTCATGGTTTTCTTATCCACAACAAACTCGTCTGGTATCACAGCGCCGGAAACAACAGCCTCGCCTAAACCAAAGCTGCCTTCAATAACTATCTGATTGGGGTCTCCGGTTACAGGGTTTATTGAAAACATAACGCCGGCGGCTCTAGCATTCACCATCTTCTGCACACCAATGCTTATAAGCACTTTTTCATGGGCGAAGCCTTTCTGGGTTCGATAAAATATGGCACGGGGCGTGAAGAGGCTTGACCAACATTTAACGTTTTTTTCAACAACCTCGTCTTCGCCAACCACATTAAGGAACGTCTCTTGCTGCCCAGCGAAAGAGGCATCTGGCAGGTCTTCGGCGGTGGCGCTTGACCTAACTGCTACCGGAACATTCTCTATGTTCACCCTTCTACAGAGTTCACGGTAAGCTTTCCTTATGGCGTCTTCTATATCTTTAGGCACCGGAGTGGATTCAATTAGAGAACGTATTTTCTTTGATGCCGCCTCGTACTGGGCGGGATCATTAAAATCCTTCACCGACTCCTTGATTATTCTATAGATTTTGCTTGCAATGCCCGTTTCCTCTATGAACTTTTTGTAGGCGTAGGCTGTGACAGCAAAACCAGGAGGAACCGGAATGCTGGCGTTCAGCATTTCGCCAAGATTTGCGTTTTTCCCGCCGACTAGGGGTATATCATCCTTTCTAAGATCTTCAAACCACAAGATTAGGGCTGGCTTCAAGGAGCCCTCGCCTCTTTAACTTCCGCTTTTTCAACAACAATTCTGCACGGTATCGGAAGTTTAGCAGCTCCCCGTTTTAAAGCTTCCTTTGCAACTTCAACGCCGTTGGCGTTGACCCTAACCGTCATAATTGTCTGGTTTGGTTCAACCCGCGCCGCTGTGCCGATCGGTTTTCCAAAAGCTTTCCGCATACCATCCTGCAAACGGTCTGCATGCGCACCAAAAATCATTTTGTTCTCCCTAAGAATCACGTGAGGGTATGGGTGCACCTGCAGAAAATAGTTGTTTGAAAGTTTATCCATTAAAAGACGGTTTGTCGCCACACGAGCGGCTTCAAGGGCGTTGTGTCTAATCTGGGCTCTTTCAAGGGCTATAAGCCTGGCTTCATATTCGAATTTGGCGTTAGGGTCTCCCATTGTGAATTTTGTTATTTTCGGCTGAGGGAAACCCTTGACAAATTCTCTCCTAGTGTAGGGTTGCCCCTTGACCTCTCTGTAGTTGCGCGCGCGCATCAAACATTCCTCTTCAATACCACCACATATAGGCAACTTATTTAAACACTTTGTTGAATTAACGGTAGATATTGATTAAAGTAATGAATCCAAAATCTTCCTTGACAATATAAATGTAACGGCTTAAGCCACTACACGGGTGGAGGCTTGTTTTTAAACCATATTTTGGCGAGTTCTTCATAGTTGGGGAAGACCCTCTTCAAAATTGGAATATACATTTTTATTTCTTCATCGGTGAGGTATTGGAACTGGTACTCGCCAACGTAGGGCGACGGTTCACCCTCCCTCTTTATGAATTCAATGTGCATGAAGGGGTCTCCCCGCTTAATAGTTATTGGGCAACGGTCATTGCTTAAGTTTACAATTTCAAGGGCAAGTCTGCCGACAAACCCACTGTGAACTTTCGCCGCGTTCAAGAAGGATAATCCCATCCGACCATACTTGCTTTTGGCGGTTAAATGCGCCACAAAGTTTGGCGGCGTAAACACTATTTCATAGGATATTAAGTTTTTGTGTTCAAGATAATGCAACGTTGTCTCGTCCTTAACTGTTAGAATGTAGCCGTCTCCATCCAGCAGGTTGTAGTCATAGGGGTATATGCACTTGTAGTTTTCTATGAGCTCCTTCAACTTGTCCCTTCCAAGTATGCACATGACAAATGCACCCGCAACTGTTTTCTGCAATAGTAAAGGCTTCAAGTTATATAATTTTTCAACTAGATTACATCAAGCGGAAGCCTTGTCAGCTTCGCCGCCTCGCCTCAATTAACACTATCTTTTCAAAAAATGGAAGCCTACGTTCCGCAACAACATCTGCCTTGAAGCCCTCAGCCTCCAACATTTGAAAAGTTCTTTCCAGATTTGCAAGGGTGGACTGCATCAACAAAACACGCCCGTACACCTTCAAATATCTTGGAAAGGCTTGCAAAAATCTGTCCAACACCGCCCTTCCGTCAGCTCCACCCGCCCACGCGCGTTCAATCCACATGCTGCCTTCCCAAGGTTCAGAAGGCAAATAAGGCGCATTAAAAAGGATAAGGTCAAACTTTTCGCCAACCCTCAAAGGAGCAAAAAGATCTCCTTGAACAAAGAACAGTTTATCCGCCACCATGTTTAGGCGCGCATTTTCTTTAGCACAGCGCACCGCACTAGGGTTTATGTCCAATGCAACTACACAAGAGGCTTTCTCGGCTGCAATGATGCCAAGGATGCCGCATCCAGTCCCCATGTCCAAAACATATTCATCCGAACGTACAGATAGGTTTTCTGCGAAAAGGAAAGAGTCCTCTGCGGGCTCGTATACTTCCCGCCAAACATAGAACACATAATCGCCGTACAGCACCTTTTTAGCTTGCGAAAACATTGGCTAATGCACCGAAGTCCTCCGGAGCCAGCTCTCTAACACGTCTATCATGAAACGGAAATGAAACGCCAATCTGCATATCCCTTCCAGCAAAAACTTGTTCTTTTTTGAAAAATACCTGAACAGCGTTCTTCACTTTTCGATTCCGCTGGGTAAACATGGCTTGCACAAACCGTTTGAAAACTTCCTCGTTGTTCACACGGAAGGGTTTTGGATTTTTAGGCTTCAACACGACGATTACGGAGTCAACCTCTGGTTGGGGGTAAAACGCATGTCTTGGAACCTCGTCGAGAAGTACAACGTCGAAATAATAGTAGGTTAAAACCGTTAACCAGCCGTAATTTTCGCCGCCAATAGGTGCCACGAGCCGTTGGGCAAATTCCTTCTGCAACACAAGAACGACACAGTTGAGGGGCTTGCCGAATAGCCATCGAATAAGGTTGGAAGAGATGCCATATGGAGGAATAGCGACAACCTTGTTGAAGGGAGGGAGCTGAACTTTTAACACGTCGCCTTCAATCACGGTCACGTTTGGCAAGTCTTTAAGCAGAACCCGTAGAGCCGCAGCCACCTTAGAGTCTAATTCCACAGCCAAAACCCTTCGACATTTCCCAGCCAAAAACCGCGTTAGAAAACCGAATCCAGCCCCAATGTCCAAAACCACATCATCAGTTGTGAGGTCTGCGTGTTCAGCCATAAGCCGAAAAACTGAGGGGTCAACAGTGAAATGTTGGCTTAAACGCTTCTTCGGAAATATTCGATACCTTCGAAGGAGACGTTTCGTTTCTTCTAAAAGGCTCATCTTTAACGGGACCTTGTGAAAAGTCGGTATTTGCTTTCGCCGGCAAGCTCCTCCAAAATCCTCTTAGTTAAAAGCTTAACGGGGTTCGGTATCTGAGTGCGCCTTTGAAGATCCTCAAAACTTTCGAAAGGCTTCTTTTCACGCTCGCGGATGACTTGCCACATGTATTTTTTGCCGATTCCCGGAATAAGCTCTAGAGCGTGCATCCGAGGCGTTATGGCTTGAGCCGTGTTAAAGAAGTTAACAAACCATTTCTCACGGTTCAACACTATGCGGCTGATCACAGCTGGAAGCTCCGCTTTCGCGGCGGCCGTCAACTCGTCATAACCTATCCGTCCAATAATGTAGGTGATTTCCTCGCGGGCCTCCTTCCCCACATAAACCCGGTCATGAGGCTTTAGGGTTACACCCTCCTTGACTAATGCTTCTAAAAGTGTGAAGAAATCCTCACCCACAAGCTGAACAAGAGCTCCAGCTCGGTAACCAGCCCTTCCAGTGATCCTAACTCCTGGACGCCCATGAGGGAGAAAATCCAACACGTAAGCGTACTCTTCGTACCGCTTCTCCATTTCATCCTCCCTTTTCATAAAACTTTTCACTCTAATTAAAACTGGAAGGGCTGAAGCTATTTCAACCTATGTTCGTTTAAAAGTTTAACTATAGCTTCTAATTTCGAGGACTCAATTATTTTGCGTCCGCCCCCCAAAAAAACCCTAAGCTCTTCAACGCTTGTCGGCATACAGTTAACAATCTGAACAGCCTCGGCTTCATCTAGACCAAATTCTCCAACAAGTTTTTCAACAAGCATCCCAGCTGTCTCAGCGTCCACCTTCGAGAATTTAGATGCGTAATCAAGAACTCTTCTCTGAAACTGGTCAAGATTCTCCTCTCCAATATCCTCCAAAATCTTCTTAACTTGAGGGATTGTCAGAAGTTTCTCTTTAACAGTTTCTCTTTCAGTTTTCTCCAAAACTTAGCCTCCGTAAGGCTCTAAATGTTCAGGTCTAACAATAATTTCTTTAACCGCGTCGCCTTGCGTGACACTCACTATGTAGCCCCGTCCTCGTTTGCCAACAACTGTTCCGATCCGCCCATGATACCGTCGATGAGGCATGCCCTCTTGAACGCTTGGATCAATTTTTATTACAACGCTGTCGCCGGGTTGATAGTTACAGAGCAACCTACTCATTTTTATTTTTCCACGCTCTCTAGGCTTCTTCTTTAAGAGTTTTCTTGTTTTTGCCCGATACCCCTTTGACTTTCTCATGTTTTTTCCTCCATCTACATAATTACGTTCAAAACATCAAGTTTTATAGGCTTCGCTTTCTGGCCGAGAATTTCTGAAACACTTGGAGTTGTTCGACCTTCATCTCCTGACACCAACTCTTTAACGTATAGTCCTCCTTGACAGCGAACCCTCATTTCAGCCTTTTTAGGCGACAATTTCTTTACTTTCACCTCGTATATGTACTTTTCCCGCGTTAAGTCCGCCCTCCTATGCAGAACACGGAGAGGTGTTCTCTGTTTCACGATTACGCCGGTCAGTTTTTGCTCCAACAGCTTTAAGTCTTCGTCGGAAACTTCTTTTTCAAACTCCACAACGACGCGGTACACTTTTTGAGCAGCCTCTCCCTTCTTAACCCTCCTAATGAAGTCTTTGTCGACGATTTGCAAGTCGGAAACTTCCACCCTGCCCTTAGCATAGGCGTTTACGGCTTCCTCAAGCTTTTTTTGATCTATGAAGCGTTTTCTGGGTTGCGAAATCTCTATGACGAAGGGTCTGCCCTTTCCAAGCATGCGGGCGTCTACATCCTCTCTTCCAGACGCGTGGAAAGAGGCTTTGACGCCTCCGGTTGCCTCCAAAAATGGCGGGGTTATTAGTTCTTCCACTGATTCTGGATACCTTTTTCCAGTCCAGTTGCATTTTTCGCAGCCTTTGCCCCCGCATTTTGTGCAGATCCACTTTGATTGAGGTATTCCTCTGACAAGTTTTTTGTAGCGTCCAGCAATGTAAAGGGGGTTCACTTGGAGGCGGATTTCTTTGGTCATCGGGTTTAGGAGCACAACGATGTCTGGCTTGTGATAATCCAGTTTTTTGCCGCTGTAACCGGCGATTTTTCTGGCTAAAAGTCTTCCAAATTCTAGTCGAATGTTTTCGCCGTATTCAACGTTAAACCTTGCCTTAAACTCGTCTTCCCGCTCCTCCACGTCAACGGGCAGCTCAACGCCCACCATGAAAGTGTTGAATTCATATTCACCAAGCTTTTCAACAGCCCTTTTAGCTAACTCGTCAACTGCTTCAAAACGGTTTTCGCACAAAAAGCATGTTTGAACAGCCTTTTTAGGCGGACGACGACGCATTTGATGCAAAACCTCTTCTGCTTGTTTTAAGAAGCCGTTAGACGCGAGAATCTTGAGAACGCGGATGGCTTCCGTCTTTTTTGTTGATGCTAGTGCTTGGGCTTCCATTAGAAGCATTGTTTTTAGCGTCTTTCCTTTCTCCTCGTTTTCTATTCCGTGCGCCAGAAAAGCAAACTGTCTACCTAAACAGTGGTTGCAGAGGGGGTGTCGTTCAAGCATTTGTAAGGCTTTTTCCAGAACGCTCACGAAGCTCGCCCTTTTACATGGATTGTTTTCTGGGGGTTATCCAACGTCGAACGGCAAGCCTTTACTGAAGAAGGGCAGATGCTTTTTTCTCCGCAGGGTTTTAAGCATTTTCCGCATCATAACGTACTGTTTCAAAAGCTCTTTAACATCTTTTTCGCTAGTTCCGGAGCCCCGTGCTACCCGTCGGATGCGTGAAGCATTGAGGATCTTGGGGTTTTCCCTTTCTTCTGGAGTCATGGATTGGATTATGACCCGCCACTTTTCCAGTTTGTCTTCAGCTTGTTCAAGCATCTCTTCTGGAACGTTGTAGGACATGCCCGGCAACATCTTCAAAATTTTCTGGAAAGGCCCCATTTTACGCATGGCTTCAAACTGTTCGTACATATCGGTTAACGTGAACTTGCCGCTCAAAATAGCCTTAGCCTTCTTTTCCGGAACCTTAACTTCGGCTTCCCGCACCTTTTCAACTAAAGCCTCAATGTCGCCCATGCCGAGAAGCCGACCGACAAATCGGGAAGGAACAAAGGGCTCGATGTCCTCGATTTTTTCGCCGGTGCTAATAAACTTTATTGGCGCTCCGGTGGCAGCCACCGCTGATAAAGCGCCGCCGCCCCTTGCAGAACCGTCCAATTTTGTTACAAGTATGGAGCCTATGGACGTTGCCTCGTTAAAGGCTTTAGCTTGCACGAGGGCTTGTTGTCCAATGGTTCCATCGATAACAAGCATAACCTCGTCTGGCTTGATTTTCTCCTCAAGCATCTTCATCTCCCTTATGAGTTCTTGTTCTTCCTTGTGGCGTCCAGCAGTATCCACAATAACTATGTCTTTGTCGCTGAACTGTTTCAGCCCTTCAAGGGCAATTTTCACTGGGTCTTTGCTTTTCGGGTCGCCGTAAACTGGCACGTTTATTCTACTGGCTAACTGTTGAAGCTGTTCAAAGGCGCCGGGGCGATAGGTGTCAGCGCAAATCAAGGCTGGTTTTAAGCCTCTTTTTTGGAAGTATCTGGCAAGCTTAGCCGCAGCGGTGGTTTTTCCCGAGCCTTGAATGCCAACAAGCATCAAAACCTTCCTTTTACCCGGCTCCACCTTCAACGGGACGGGTTTGTCGCCCAAAAAACGTGTCAACTCTTCATAAACAACCTTGATAACGTGTTCGCGGCGAGAGATGCCCGGCGGAACCTTCTCCTTTAGGGCTCTCTCTTCAATACGTTTAGAAATGTCCAAAACAAGTTGAACATTTACGTCCGCCTGCAACAAGGCGCGTTGAACATCGCGGATAAGCTCCTTAACAGCGGCCTCATCCACAACCGCAGCTCTGAAAAGCTTCCTTAAGGCTTCGTGAAGCGAAGCGCCAAGCCTTTCTAAAGCCATGAACTTCTCCATGTTAAAGACTGTTTACCCATTTAAAAATGTGTTTAAATGTGGCGAGAAACAGCTTTAAAATTCTTCAAGTCCAGGATATTTCGTATCCAAAAACTCAGTTATGGCTTGGGCGGTTTTTTCGCCTAAACCCTTAACGGATAAAAGCTCCCTCTTCGTGGCTTGGAAGACCCGTCTTACGCTTCCGAAACGTTTTAGGAGCGCCTCCGCCCTTTCCGGACCCACTCTTGGAAGGCTTTGAACTGCTAGGAGTTGCCTCTGCCGCAGCGTGTACATTTTAGGCTTATGCTTCACCGCTATTTTTCGCCCCTCCTCACCTTGTTGTTTTTTGGCTAACGCGTACAGAAACATAGCTGTGTGCTCTTCATCCGGCGTAAAAACCACGGAAATGGCGTGTTCAGTCATAACTTTGGCGAGGGCACCCCAAAAAGCCTGGGGAGTCTGCACATATTTTACAGCGTTTACAAAGTCGCCTTCCACCACGAGGCAAGCGTTTTCATATGTTTCCGCAAGCCTCTCAGCTTGTTCGAAAAGTCTTCCATCGAAAACTGAACGGAAAAAATCGTGGATTTCCTTCCTCTCAACAGCGTAGTTTTCGGCCACCACATAATCGGCGGGTGCAAGAGCCTTCTCCACAACCTCGCAGCCAAACTTCCTCAAATAATCCTTAACGTCCATACTTTCACGGCTATCTGCAAAAACCTTCGGCTTAAACACGCCAGACACGGGTTAGGACACCTCTCTTTCAAATTAGTCTAGGCTTCCTACTTAAACCTAAACTTGGCAAACCTCTTAAGGGGCGAAACCACATTGAAAAGTTGAGTGAAAACGTCGAGATGGAGAGCCTCCGCTACGTCTGTCGCCGTTGCGGCAAATCCTATTCAACCGAGGAATACTTGAAAAGCCGCTTCTGTCCAAACTGCGGAACTTTGCTGACGAAAAAAACCAGCCGCGAGACTGCCTTAGAGAAAGGCGAAGACCACTTTGAAGGCTTGGTTAAGAAGTTTTTCCCCCACGCTGAATTCCGCCCTTTCCAGCTTAACGCCATAAAATTTGCCTATGAGGTTATGCGAGACGGAAGAATAGGCTTGCTTTGTTCACCATGCGGTACTGGAAAATCCATCTCAGTTTTAACGGCTTATTTTGCGGCTAAAGAATTAAACCCCGCCCTTGGAAGACTTGTAGCCCTAACGAGAACAAAAAATCAGCTGGAAATCTATTCGAGAGAATTGAAAAACATAAAGGAACATTGCGGCGTCAACTTCGTAGCATCGATCTTCAAAAGCAAAAAGGAAATGTGCCCCCACGCGTTCGAAGATCCGAAATTAAAAGACATAAGGTACAGGGATTTTCTGTACTATTGCAGGGGCTTGAAGGAGGGAATCTTCGGCAAAACATGCGAATACTATGAAAGAACCTATGATGGACGAAAGCCAAGCTGGCAAGCCTACAACGTTATCGGCAAAATAAAAAGGGTTGGCCCAGCCCTGCCAGACGAAGTTTACGAGGTTTGCCGCGAGGAGGAGTTATGTCCCTACGAAGTTACGAGAATTTTAACCTGGTACGCAGACATAGTCATAGGCAACTACAACTACATACTAGTGGAGGCTATCCGCGGCTCAATTTTGGGAAGAGCCGGCATCCGCATTAGAGAGGTTAACTGCGTCTTCGATGAGGCTCACAGCCTCCCCTATTACTCGGCGGGCATATTCTCCGACGAGCTTTCCTCGAGATCTGTGCATATAGCCAAAAAAGAGGCTAAAACATTCGAAATCGACGACTACGGATTTCTGGACGCATTGTACACGACTATGATTGAGCTTGGAAAAAAGGTTTTTAAAAACTATGGATTGGACGTGGAACACATCATTGAAGGCGAAACTCTAATCGAAGCTTTGGCTAAAAGGCTTGAATTAAACCATGAAAGGCTTTTAGAGATTATCCAAGAGCTTGCCGACAAGGGTGAAGTCGTCCGCCTGAAAAGAAGCGAAATGGGGAAAAGCCCAGTTTCTTACCTTTCCCGCTGCATGGAGTTTCTCGCAAGCTGGGTAAGCCTAACGGGTTCAAGCTACGCCAAATATGTCAAGGTGGAGGTTGACAGAGATGGGAAAAAACGGGTGCGTCTTGGAATAAGATGCCTTGACCCGTCGCTGGCGGCAAGCATCATCAATGATTCGCGCTCCGCCATCCTCATGTCCGGAACCCTCTGGAACATGGACTACTACATGGACGTTTTAGGCTTAGATAGAAGCCGCTGCCGAAGCCTTGAGCTTCCAAGCCCGTTTCCATCGGAGAACCGCCTCATTCTCGTTGATGAAGCGGTCACGACAAAGTTTGAAAAGCGGAACGAAATCCAGTGGAAACGCATTGCCACACACCTAAACCAGATAATTCAAAAAGTCGGCGGCAGAGTAGCCGTCTATTTCCCGTCCTACGAGGTTATGCAAGACATAGCCAAACTTATAGAGCTGGACGCGCCTGTGCTTGTGGAGGAGAAGAGAACAAGAATAGTGGATGTTTTGGAGTTTTTGCAGAAAAACGGGAAATGCGCCGTTTTCGGTGTTGCCCGTGGAAAAATAAGCGAAGGCGTGGACATGACCACTGAAGGCAGAAGCATGCTTTCAGCCGTCATCATTGTTGGATTGCCATACCCAAAGAAGACAGAACTTCAAAAGGCGCTGTACAGATACTTCAAGGAAAAATTCGGAGACAAAGCCCTAGAATACGCCAACACAATACCATGCCTGAATGCGCTAGCCCAGTCAGCTGGACGGCTCCAACGAAGCCCAGAAGACAGAGGCGTAATTGTCATTATGGACCGGCGGGCGGCTGGACGGTTTAAGCGGAAGCTTCCGGAAGACTGGCAGAGAGACATGAAAGCCCACTTTCAAATAGAGAAAATCCTCGCAAGAATAGACGAGTTCATAACACAAGGTAAACAGCATAATTGAGACGATAATCTTTTGTCTCCCGCAAGGTTTTTACCCTTTATTTAACAAAAGCTTTGAAGAGGATGAAAAATTGAACGATGAAATAAAGATCATTGAGAGAAAAAAGGAAATCCCTAAAGGGGCAGTTATGATTTTCGGCTTTCCAGACGTGGGGCTGGTTGGCGTTATAGCCGCCTCCCATCTAATTTCGGAGCTTGGATTAGATGAAGTTGCATATATTGAGTCGCAGCTTCTGCCACCAATAACCGTCTTGCATGAAGGCTTACCCCACTCACCAATAAGAATCTTTGGAAACCACAACATCCTTTTAGCGGTTTCAGAAACGGCCCTTCCAGGAGAGCTAGTATATCCAATCATGCATGCCTTAATCGACTGGGCGAGAAGCAAAGAAGTCAAAATGATGATCTCTATAAGCGGCATACCAGTCCAAGATAGGCAAGACCTTGAAGAATTAAAGGTTTTCGCCGCAGCCTCAAATCCAGAGATGCTGAAAATTGCTCAGGATAAAGGTGTAGAGATACTGCGAGAAGGCTACATGGTGGGACCTCAAGCAGTTATGCTACAATACTGCGCAACCCTTGGACTGCCAGCCTTAACGCTGTTGGCACAATGTTTCCTCCAATATCCAGACCCGGAGGCCGCAGCCAAAGTTCTTGAGCATTTGGTAAGCTTTACCGGTGTAAAGGTTGATGTTTCAAAACTTCTAGAGAAAGGCGAAGAAATCCGCTTGAAAGCTAGAGACCTAATGAAAAGAACCCAGCAAGAGTTGGCGAAAATGCGGAAGACACAAGAGTATGACATTCCATTATACATTACATAAAAAATGAATTGGGGGCTATAAATGTCAGAGGAGGAAAGCTTCAGAAGAAGGCGTTCAATCTTCGACTTGATAGACGAGTACTTTGAAAGCCTTGAGGCTTGGGCTGAAAGGGTTAGAGAAACCTTTTTCGAAAGACCTAGTTGGAACTGCAGAACATGCACCATAGAGCCTCTCCGCGACATAATGGTGACCAGCGACGAAGTTATTGTGACTGTAGACTTGCCGTACGCGGAGCAGAACACTATACAAGTCAAGCAAGTAAGCAAAGACACCATTGAAATTTCAGCTAAAATGAGGCGAAAGGTCAGCTTCGACGATTTTGGCATAACCCATCATAGGGGAGAATTTCAAAGATTCCATTGCCGGACAAAGATTCCGGTGCCCGTTTACATGGATCGTATGGAGATCCGCTTCAAGCGAGGCATTCTGGAGATTCGTTTGCCGAGAAAACATGAGTATGAAATCCCCATCGAATGAAGCCTCAGCTCTCCTTAGAGGTCATCACTGTTCAGATGGCTCTTCTCGCGTCATCGGCTTCAAAAAATATTGGTGGGTAGACAGCCAAATAAGGCTTTATCAAAAACCTTAAACATTAACGCAACCTTATTCTGGGCTTAAAGGTTGGTGAAGCGTATTTGACAGCGGAAAGAGCCATACAATGCGCAACTTTCCTATTAATCCTAGTGGGCTTGTGTGGGCTAAGCGCTTGGGCAGCATACACGTACCTCAGCGAAGCACATATAATCCTTGAAGTAGCAGCTATAGCCCTAAGCTGGGGCATAATCCTCCTAATCCTATATGTGGGTTTCAAAAGACTGGATTGGGAATGGTGGAAATGAAAATGCGTACACGGGGGCTATTTTGTTCGCACTATTTTCACTTTGCCAAGTATCCGCCAGTACTCCACTTCAACGCCTGGTGCCAGTTTCGCTTTCAAATCCTCCTCTTCTGGAAAGGGTGCATCTAAATACTCGTAAGTTTCTAAATCCATTATTTGCACACTTGAAGGTGTTACAGCGAAAACTTGTCCGCTTCGTTTCTCGATTATTGGCACTTCTGCTGTGGCGTCAACCGGCTTAACAATGCTTCTTTTTACGCCGTCGAAAATGCCTATGGCAACTATCCGCGCTTTTGCTGATCCATGTTTTCCCGGTTTTGATTTTGTAATTTCAACTATGCGGCATGGCTCCCCATCCACAATTATGTATCCGCCTTCTCGAAGGCTTCCAACATCAACTGGTTTGCTCACACCATCACCAGCTTTACGGTTCCACCACAGCAATTTTAAACAACACCCATATATAAGTTAAGGTAGCAAACTTACGGTTGCCTTCGAAAGGGGGAGAAATTGTTCAAGAGCGTTGGCATCATAGCCCGATTCGACAAGAGGAAAGCCATAAACCTTGCGGAAAAGATAGCAGAATATCTCGACAAAAAGGGACTGGAAGTTTACATCGAAGAAACTTTAACGAACAAACTGAAGAAAAATTGGAATTTCTGCCCTATTGAAAACATGAAAACAGACTTCATTATCACAATTGGTGGAGACGGAACCATATTAAGAACATGTGTAGCAGTTCCAAAACCGGAACCCCCAATACTGGCGATAAACATGGGGGTTCGAGGCTTCTTGACAGAGGTCTCTCCTAAAGACGCGTTCACGGCAATCGACAAATGTCTTAAAGGCGATTTCTTAACAGAGAAGTGTGCAAAACTTTCCGTAACCGCTGGCGACAAAGAGCTCCCAGACGCCCTCAACGAAGTTCTGATAACAGTTGGTGAACCTGTGAAACTCATGTACGCTAAAATCTCGAAAAACGACGAACCAGTTTTAGACTGCCAAGCAGACGGTGTAATGATAGCCACGCCGACGGGCTCTACCGGGTATTCACTGTCGGCAGGGGGACCAGTTTTAGACCCGTCGGTTAAAGCTTTTGTTTTGACGCCCATATGCTCTCTAAGCGTTTCCCGTTCAATAGTCTTCCCGGCAGAATCAAAAATTACAATAAAAGTCCTCAGACCCGAGAAGGTTTTAGCAGTCGTGGACGGTGCATATAGGACTTTTTTGGAAGCCCCAAACAACTGCGTGACGGTTACGCGTTCAAAGAATGAAACTACCTTCATAAGGTTCCGGGAAAACTTCTACAACCGTTTGAGAAGCAGACTTCTCTTTCGCGGGGTTGGAGGAAAAGTCTAACGGAAACATCCAAAAAGAAAGTAGTGGTTTTGGATACCTCCGCCTTCATAGCAGGTTTTGACCCGTTCTCAATAAGTGAGGAACAGTACACTGTGCCAACGGTTAGGGAAGAGTTCGCGGGGAATTCGCTGGCTTGGGCTAGACTTACAACGGCGGTGGAAAGTGGAAAATTGAAGGTGAAAGAACCCGACACATTTTTTGTTGAAAAAGTTAAGGCTTCAGCTGGCGCCGTGGGAGACTTGTTCTTTCTATCAGAAACAGACACACAAGTTTTGGCTTTAGCCCTTCAACTTAAAGCTCGCGGATATACGCCGCTCATCGCCACAGACGACTATTCCATACAAAATGTGGCTAGGCACTTAGGCATAGAATACGCTTCGCTTGCAACCTTTGGAATACGTCAACCACTAAAGTGGGTTAGGTATTGTCCAGCTTGCTACAGGAAGTATCCAGCAAACTACAAGCTAAAGACATGCCAAGTGTGTGGAACCGAGCTGAAAAGAAAACCGTTAAGAAAAACCTCCAGAAGATTAGAAAAAACAGGTGGGCGAAAATGAGTTTCGTTGAAAGGAAGGTGGCATATTTTCATTCAGCTGGAAAACGGAACACTGACACCCTACTAGAAATTGTGAAAGGCTATGTTGAAAGGGAAGGCATAAAGGATATAGTTGTCGCTTCAACAACAGGTGAAACAGGGGCTAAAGCATCAAAAATCTTCAAAGGATGCAACGTTGTTGTGGTAACCCACTGCTTCGGCTTCCGAAATCCCGGCGAAAGCGAGCTAAAAGAAGAATTCAAAAAAGAAATTATGCATAACGGAGCAAAAATTTTCACAGGAACACACGCCCTAAGCAGTGTTGAACGAGCAATTCGTAAGGATTTCGGCACAATCGCACCATTGGAGCTTATCGCCAACACTCTCAGGCTGATGGGCGAGGGAGCAAAAGTCTGCGTTGAGATTACGCTAATGGCCGCTGACGCGGGATTAATACCGGTTGATAGAGACATAGTCGCCATAGCGGGAACAAGCAGTGGTGCAGATACCGCCCTACGAATAAAGCCAGCCAACACTGGCAGATTCTTTGATTTAAGAATAAGAGAGGTCATAGCGAAGCCCTCAAACTTCTAGGCAAAGGACAATAAGTTGACCCTAAGAGAAAGGTTAAAAACCGAATTCACGTTTTCAAAGGAAACTACTTAATCCTTATTATAAGCTGTGTTTTAATGGATTTCGCCCATGAAATCCCCGGAACATATTACTCCGAATATGTCATTCAACTCGGCGGCACTCCCCTAATTCTTGGGGCCATAACCTTCGCATCAATGATAACTCTCGCTTCAGTTCAGTTTACGGGAGGATATTTAGCAGATAAATATGGGAGACGCTGGCTTATATCGACGCTTACCTTCGGTGTCGCCTTATCCTTCGTTTTCTTTGCTGTGGCTCCAAGCTGGCACTTTATAGCTGGCACTTTATACTGGCTGGTGCAATCCTACAAAACATCTGCCTCCTCTACCAGCCAGCTTTAAACGCCATAATGGCAGACTCGCTGCCACCGGAAAAACGTGGATTAGGCTTTTCCGTCCTTAACCTTATAACGAGCGTGTCGACAACCCCGGCGCCTGTGGCTGCCCTATTTTTGGTCGCCACCTTCGGTTCTGAGCTTGGAATGCGCATAGCCTACACCATTGTTGTCTTGTTATACCTTGCAGCTGCGACTGTAAGACTGAAACTTAAGGAAACTTTGAAAAATGTGGAAAAAGCCAGCTTCAAAGAGGCTGTGCGATCTTACCCCAAAGCCTTGCAGGAGGGAAACGTCTGGAAAGTTGCGCCCCGCTCAATGCTTTTTCTATTCATTTCGGAGCTAATAACCTGCTCATCCCTTGCCATGATTCAAACCCTCTTTTTGGTTTACGCCTTCCACGTATTGCAAATTGGAGGAACCCCATCCCCCGGACTGCCGCCCCAAGAGGACCCAGCGCTTCAGCTAGCCCGCATTAAATGGGGCTACTTGATGACTGCCCTTTTCAGCTGCATGTTGATTTCCGCTTTACCTGCGGGAAAGCTAATAGATAAGGCTGGGAGAAAAAGGCCTCTAATACTGTCACATGTTTTAATGGTTCCGGCAATCCTTATGTTCGTTTATAGTAATTATTCACTTCTCTTTATAGCAATGCCACTTTCGGGGTTTTCAATGCTTTTGGGCTTCTCTTCATACCAATCATTGTTCGCTGACCTAGTTCCCCAAGAACACCGTGAAAAAGTAACGGGCTCCATGAACTTTTTCACATATTGCCATGGCTGTGGGCGGCGCATTAGGGGGAGTCCTCTACGAAAAAGTTGCGCCACAACTTCCATTCTTTTTGGTTGCGGCTTTGGCTTTACCTCCGATCGCTTTAATAATGCTTTTTGTGCATGAGCCGAAGCCTGAAAAGAGAGAAGCCTAAAGAAGATTAAGTGTCATTGCCATACATCATTCTCAGTGTTTTTCTCGTTCAACTTCTCTTACAACATCTTCAATTATGTCAAGAGCGGCGTCCACAAGTTCCCTTGTGATGTTGAGCGGCGGCGCGATTCGGATGGTTGAAACTCCACAAGTTATGACGGCGATCCCGCGTTTCCAGGAGCGTATTATGACTTCCCTTGCTGTTTCAGGAGCTGGCTTTTTGCTTTCCTTGTCTGCCACAAGTTCCATGCCTATCATTAAGCCTTTCCCCCTAACATCGCCGACGATTTCGCTATTTTCCTTAAGCTCTTCAAGCCTCTTCAAAATATACGTGCCCTGTTTCGTAGCGTTTTCCAGCAGTCTCTCCTCTTTAATCACTTCAATCACAGCCAAGGCAGCCACACAGGACAACGGGTTTCCGCCAAAAGTGCTTGCATGAGAGCCTCCTGTCCAATCCATTATTTTTGCTCTGGCAATGGTCGCTCCCAATGGTAGCCCAGAAGCTAACGCTTTAGCACTGCAAATTATGTCTGGTTCAATACTCCAATGCTCGATGGCAAACCATTTCCCAGTTCTGCCCATGCCAGCCTGCACTTCGTCGTCAATCAGTAGGATTCCATATTTGTCGGCCAGTTTCTTCAATCGTTTAAAGTACTCTGGTGGTGGAACAACGTAGCCGCCTTCGCCTTGAATTGGCTCAAACATTATGGCTGCAACATCTTCCGGAGGTGCAAACTTCTGTAATACAAACTCGTCTATAAAATCAACACACCAATAGTGGCAGTCGGGAAATGTTTGCTTAAAGGGGCATCGGTAACAGTAGGGATATGGCACATGCGTCACACCTGGCATAAGCGGAAAGAAATATCTTCTCTGGACTGGTTTGCTGGTTGTGAAAGAGAGAGCTCCAATGGTTCGTCCATGAAAAGCGCTTATAAAACTTATGAAAAGCTGCTTCCGCGTATGCCACTTTGCCAGTTTTATAGCTGCCTCAACAGATTCCGCTCCGCTGCTGCTGAAAAATATTTTCTTTTCAAAATTTCCCGGTGTGATCTCCGCTAGTTTCTCAGCCAACGTGATGACCTCGTTGTAGTAGAAGTCTGTGTTGGAGTAGTGAAGAAAGCGGTCACACTGCTTCTTAATAGCTTCAACAACCTTCGGATGTCTATGGCCAACATTCAAGCAGGCCAAACCCGCGTTAAAGTCTATGTACTCGTTTCCATCAACATCCCTAACTATACAGCCCTCGCCGGATTCCACAACAAGGGGATAAAAACGCACATAAGAGGGCGAAATAAACCTCTCATCCTTCTTGACGAGCTCTCTAGCCTTCGGTCCCGGTGGAGTCACAACAATTTTTGGGTAAACAGGCATACAACTTCACCGAGTGGAAGCTACATTTTAGGAATATATGCTTTATATCGATTTCCATTTTTTAACAAACACAAGATACACTATCCAAAAAGCAGTCGAATGTTTATTTTGACAATTTTTGGCTATTGCGGCTTAGCTACTGTTATTTCAATGGTTGAAACGTTGGTTTTTTGGCCTTCGCCGCGAACTACTTCTTCTGTGCCAATTGCAATGTCCTTGACTTGCAAGTCTTTAACAAACGCTCTTCTCAGCAACTCAACAGTGTCAACGGCTCTGCTGATTGCCCGCCCTCTGGCTTTTATGACAAGTTTCTGTGCACCAGAGTTGAGGAACGTTAGACAAGCTAGCACGTAATTCATGACTGGTTTTTTGCCAATGAGAACGGTGCCTTCATTTGCCTGCGATGTCGATTTTGACGCTTTTTCTGTCTTCTTTTGCTTTTCCTCCGCCATATCCATCCTCCTTATTCTGTATTGCCACTGTTGAAAGCATTGAATAACAGACTATACATAATATTAGGTGGTTCATATATTTTTCCGCGTGCCAGATTGCTGGACATACCATCTCTTTGAAGTTTTACTAGCGTTAGCCTAAATCCAGAGCGAGAACAGCATCAAAAGCAGAAAAGCCGCAGCGAATAAGGGGACAACTATTCGTTTAGCCAACCGAAGCGCCATATCCGGGAGCACACACAATTTCTCTAGGGCTTCTTCCCCAATAACTTTGGCTTTTGGAACCTTCACACGTCGAAATCCAACCCTTGCAGGGCTCAGGCTTGCAACTGCAATGCGGGCTGCCTCGCTCACATACTCGATTAACTTGTCATGGTTCATAACTTCGCCTATTGGGTGATATCCTCTAGCATTAAGTGTCATGGCATTAACTGAATGGGTGTCTGTTGTCAAAACTTCCGCGTCGTGAAAACCCATGGACTTCAAGGCTGACAAGAACTTTTCACGCAGACCGGAAACCATGTTATTACCGTCAAAAACAACGTAGGCTGTTTTCTGCCCGTCCACCTCAACAGCAACAACAGTTATGCCGCCGCGTCCCATACCATCTGACAAGCTAAACTCTTTAGGCTTCACGGTGGCAGCTCCCACCTTGAACGGCTTCTTATCCAATGAAACCGCTTTTTCCAAGCATAATTCAGCAGTGCTTTCAAAAGCCTTCAGGGCATTTTTCAGATCCACCGCGCCGTTCAGGCTGTTGTGAGCATTTATAAAAACACATTCCTTCAAACCAAGTTTTTCGGCTCTTTCCTGAATAATGGAGCTGAGCTCTGGCGGAAGATCTTCAGTTGTATTGGGTGCTAAAGAAAAGGTCGTTAACGCTGTTTCTCCAAAGATTTGACAGCACACTGTTGTTAGCTTGTTTTGAACCTTAACAAAAGGCGTCGCCTTGTCCTCGACAGCTTTGACGGAGGCCGATTCAGTAACAATATGTTCGATTACCTTTAGGCTTTCATTTTGCGAGGCAAGGTCACGCTCATGTCCAAGCAGTCCAAGAGGCACACAAGCAACACCGCCAAACTTCCGTTCTACACTGTCCTTAAGCATGAAGGGAAAAAGGCTACTTCCAATGTTTTTAAAAGGTCCAGGATGTACAGACGACACAATCATGAAGACGTGCTGGTTTTCAGTATCAAACCGTAAAATTGAAACGTCAACATTGCTTTCTTCGCCTAACTTTTCAAGAAAGTTCTCAAGCGGAGCATTTAGGTCTGCGATCCAGTTAAGCAGAAAAGCCCTAAAAATCGACAGGGAGGGAAAGCCTACTGTTTTCTTGCCCACATTGTTTAGCACGGTAACGAAGAGAAAACTTGAGCCTATGGCAACACAAAAAGCAAAGAGCAAAAACATGAAAACTCTAAAAAAATCTGTTATACTTGACCAGAGAAAGGCGAACGAACCCAAACAGACAAGTGGAGGAACAACGGATGCAACCATAAAACGCAAGGTTCCAGACGAGGAAGTCGAATAGAGCACAATAATGCGCAGAGTCAAAACAGCGGAAAAACCTAGAAGGCAAAGCCTAACAATCCATGCAGAACCAAAAAAACCCGTGGCGACAAAGCCGATTAAAATGAAAACTAACCATAGAACCCAGCAGAAAAATGATAGCGCAGTTAAACGCCTCAAATCGTAAACTGGGTCCTCCGCGAAAACATAGAACCTTAAAAAGTAGTTCAAAAGCACCGTAAGAGCAAACAACACAAAACCAAGAAGCAAACCATCAGCCAGCTCGAAGGCGGAATAACGTAAAGCAAGAGTGTGAAGCGCGCCCGCTGATAGGCAGGTGAGCATTGAAAAAGCGAGACTTTTCTTGTATGAAGGCAATGTGAATAGCGAAGCGTAATGCTTCACAGCCTTGTCCATATACTGATTTAGAGAGTTGCGGTTGCTCATTGGCGCACTCAGCCAAGTGTTTCAATGGAAACACTATATCAAATATATTAAAGTGTCGCAAAACTGGGCAGGTGAATTTGAAAGGACGGGTTCCTTTAAGTTGCACTTAACGTAACGCGAATAGTAACTGTTTTATCCAACAAACATGATTTAAAATTTTGCTGAGACCTCATGCCTGAACAAAACATCCCGCCAACAATATTCCACATGCTAGAGAAAAACATCGGCAAAGCCATCCGAGTTATTCTAGACCCTTCATATGGCTTTGAAGGAACACTGACCGCTGTGACCCGGGAGCCGCCAGGGATATGGCTTTCAGACGCTGAAGCCATAATTTTAAGGGCGACCATTGCCCAGCCGATTCCGCAGGTTGCCGCCAGAGAGGAACGCAGTGAGATATTTATTCATTTAAACGCGGTCCAGAGAATAGAGGTTCTACATCCACCTTCGCGCCGTTGAATTTAGGCTAGAAGAATACGCGCGCCAAGACACACACAACTATTAATGCTATGGCAGCAACCACTAGAAGTTCAGGTCTAACCTTGATTCCTTCAGTTTCCTCCTCAAAAAACCTTAGCAACCCAGCGCTCGAGGCGGGCATAGGAGTGGATTCACGCTTTTTCTTCTTGCTCATTAAACACCCTTATCCGTAGTATGCTATTTTAAGGTGCGGACTTCCTCATTATTAATGTTGCGCCTAACTCAAAATGGTTTTATATTTAGAGGGAGGGATAAGGTGGCGGGGTGTTTGTATGCCCTCTCCCCGCGATGAATATGATTATGTGCTAAATCTTCTCCAAAAACACCATGAATGGTTCCGCAAATGTATCCCTCTAATTGCAAGCGAAAACATCCCAAGCCCAGCAGTTCGAGAAACATTGACAACAGACTTTGGAAACCGTTATGCAGAGGGCTGGCCGGGAGAACGTGTTTACGCTGGTTGTCGTTTCATAGATCCAGTAGAGTTTAAGTGCATCGAGCTGATGAAAAAGCTTTTTGATGCAGAGTTTGTTGATGTGAGGCCGATATCAGGCGTTGTAGCCAACCTTGTTGTTTACACGGCTTTTACTGAACCAGGAGACACCATGATGGCTTTGTCCATTCCATGCGGCGGCCACATTACCATGGGAAAGAAGGAGTTGGGGGGCACGGCTGGGGCTGTTCACGGTTTAAGAGTGGAGTATCTGCCACTCGACTATAAAGAGTTAAACATAGATGTGGACAAGGCGAAACAGAGGATAGAAAAGTTGGCGGCTGAAGGGCGGCCACCAAAGCTTGTGATGTTTGGAGCCAGCGTGTTTCCATTCCCACATCCGGTGAAAGAGCTTGCTGACATCATCCATGCGGTGGGCGGAACCGTGGGCTATGATGCGGCTCATGTGGCTGGGCTGATAGCTGGAAAATGCTTCCAAGACCCTCTCCGCGAAGGCGCCGACGTGGTGAGCCTTAGCACTCACAAAACCTTCTTCGGGCCGCAACATGGAAGCGTTTTATCTTGGGAAAAGTACGCCGACAGAATAAAGCGAGCTACTTTTCCAGGGATGGTTAGCAACCACCATTTACATGCAGTTGCAGGCGTGACTATCGCTGCGGCTGAACTGTTAGAATTTGGCAGGGAATACGCCCGTCAAGTGGTTAGAAACGCTAAGGCTCTTGCCCAAGCCCTTTACGAGAGAGGTTTCAATGTCCTAGCTGAACATAAAGGGTTCACGGAGTCCCACGTGATTTTGATTGACATAACAAAGTACGGTGACGGGGGCACCATCGAGGAGACCTTGGAGAAAGCAAACATAATAGTGAACCGAAACCTCCTGCCATGGGACATTAAAGAGGGAAGACACTTCCAGCATCCAGGAGGCATAAGGCTGGGTGTTTCAGAAGTCACGAGGCTTGGAATGCGCGAGTCCGAGATGGTGGAAATAGCAGAATTCATAAAACGCGTAGTAATAGACAAGGAAACTCCCGAAAAAGTGGGTGAAGACGTGGCTGAATTCAGAAAAGCCTACCAAAAAGTACATTACTGCTTTGAAAATGCAACAGAAGCCTACCAGTACATAAAAATCCGCTAGGCGCCGGTTTGGGCACAGTAACTGTTTGGACAATAGGTCACAGCAACCGCTCCACAAATGCGTTTCTCGAACTTCTGAAAGAGCATGAGATCCAAGTTTTGGTGGATGTCCGCAGTTTCCCAACATCAAAGGTTGAGCATTTCAAAAAGGAAAACATGGAGAAGTGGCTTCCAGAAAACGGTATAGAATACGTTTGGCTTGGAAAAGAGCTGGGAGGATACCGCAAAGGCGGCTACAAAAAGCATATGCGAACCAAACTCTTCAGAGAAGGTGTAAAGAAACTTTTGGAAATTGCAGCTCAAAAAAGAACTTGCATAATGTGTATGGAGACTAACCCGAAATACTGCCATAGAAGGTTTATAGCTGCCCACTTAGAGCGAAAAGGAGTAAAAGTGATCCATATAATTGCTAAGGGACAGCAAAACCTTATACACATGATTTAGATTTAAACAGCAAAACAAATAATGTTAAGCAGGGAAAGTTATGCACATATCCGAATTTCAAGATTTAATGTACCGCCTATACTTTCACAGAGACTCCCATAGAGGAGTGGAGAAAACCTTTGAATGGTTGGTGGAAGAGGTTGCCGAATTGGGCGAAGCTTTGAAAAGCAACAATAAAAAAGCCCTAGAAAATGAGTTTGCAGACGTTATTGCGTGGCTGGCGTCGCTTGCAAACATAACAAACATAAATCTTGAAGCTGCAGCTCTTCAGAAATACAGCGGCAAATGTCCAAAATGTGGGCAGATGCCTTGCCAATGCCCCTTTTTAGCCAGCAAACTTTAACTTAACCGTTTTTGCCCAAGCCCTGTAAGCATCCAAACAAAGGGGCGACCGCTTTTCCTTTGCACGATGCCTCTTTGCTCCAAAAGCTTAAGGTGATGCAAAATAACATTGTAGGGTAAACCAGTCTGTTTTGCAATTTCCTTCGCATCTGCAGAAGTCTTTTCCAAAAAGTTAAGTATGGCTGTCCTCGCCTTCAAGCCAAGCTTAACATTTCTGAAGGCAGTCAAGTACGCGTTGGGATGATATCCTTCTCTAGGCATTATCCCTCAGATATTCATTTTGAACGCTAAATAGAAAAATTTTCACCCGACAAAGTCTGTTAGGCTTATTTGTCTCGGCTTTTCACCCTCAAAAAGGGCGTTAATCTCATCCTTCACGAGGGCAATTCTTTGGGCATAATACTTTGGCAAACCATATTTTCGAATTATGTGTTCCGCAGCCTCTAAGTATTTCTCTATACCGCCCCTGTAAACAGTAAGGGTAAGTTCTCCGCCGCACTGTGAACATTTTCCCTTTAATGGTAGACGGCGGAAACGCTTATTGCATGATTTACATCTAAATCCCTGTGTTGAGAAAGCCCTTAGGTTCCCGGCAATATCGCGAATGAAATGCTTGATTAAAACTTTTAGGGCTACTTTCTTGGCGTCAACAGCCTCAATCTTCTCAGCAAGGGAGAGTTGCCCGTTAAGTTTTTCAATCATTGTTTTAAACCTTTTATACGCGCTTTCCTCAACGCCCATGTTTATATTCGAGACAGGCACTGTAAAGTGGAAGCCTTCAAATTGGGCTTCCGTCCCAAGCCTATATTCAATCAAATCGACTAGAGGGCTCACATGTTTGGCTTCAACCTGCTCCCAAGTCTTTTCGTAGAACTCTAGGGGGTATGCCCCTGCAACATCAAAGTCGTGGGCTTGCCTCTGCACTTCTTTAGGGTTCACGATGGGGATAAGAAGCAAAGGCGCATCCATAATTCCGCCAATTTGGGCGGGCAAATATTTCCTCGAAAAGTTTAGCAAAGTGTCCAATGCAAGCATTAAAGCGTCCTCGTCGCCGTCGCAGTCTCTGCGTTTAGCAGAATGCCAAACGGGATGCGCATAACACACGTTTAAATTCGTAAATCCGATAATGCGTCCCAAAATTCCAACCGAGGTGTGAGGAGCCAAGCCAACAACTAAATGTCCAACAAGATCTTCAACGCGTCTAACATTGTAGTACGGTTGAAGCCCGTAAACCCTCACCAAAAGCTCATCCAAAAAGTTTGCAACCCTAACAAAGTACTCGGCGCACTTAACCGGAATCACAACATCTTGAATTTTCAACTCGCAAATCTGCTCTGGGCTTGTTAGCAGGTTACCATAAATATCATATCGATAACCCATCTGCACAAGCTTTTCAACGGGAACCCCAATTTCAGCTGGTTTGAAGTGGGTTAGGGGGGCATTTGTAGCGTCAAAGCGGATGGTGCCATCCTTGTACACTGACAGATCGTACTTTGCCCTTAAAACTCCCTTTTCGATGATCTCAGGTATTTTCATTTCATTAGTTAAGCCCTTAACCCCTTTCAAGATTCTAGGCGGAGCCATCCCCAAACTGTTACAAGCGTCTTCAAGCAACCGTCTAACATTAACGACCCGCTTGCTCCATGGAGACGCTGGCGCCTTGCAAGTTGGACAATCTTCCCCTTCACTCAAGCTTCTTCCACATCTAGGACATATAAACTCTGGAACGGTTTCAGAGCCACAGGTCGGACATTTCATCCGAAAAGAGCTTTCGCCACAGTTTGGACATTTAAGGTTAATAATCTCAACAAAAACGCTTCCTTTTTCTGCAGCCTCTATAAGATCCCTTTGAGCCCCGCCAGCCAAACCAACAGGGAAAAGCACATGAACAAGGGGCTTCATCTCCCGTCTTTTAGCTTTCTCCGGTCGCCCCATTCTAGCCCCAACAAAAGTGGGTGCCTTGTCCTTAATCTTAACGCCAGAGAGCCGTGAAAGAGCATCTGAAATTGTTTCGCAAACTGAAAGATCAATATCGGACCGGCTGTATCCTAGACAGAAAGCGAAAGAACAAGCATCATCGCCTTCAATAACTATTTTGCCATCTGAAACCTTGTGGGGCAAACATATGATCTCAAGTATCCTTTTAACATCACCGTCAAAATCTCCCACAATCTTGCAGACTAAAATGTCGTCGCACTCCACCCTAGACGAAAGCAGCCAAGCCCTTAAACGTTTAACATCCTCAACAGAGCTGATGTTTGCCCAAAAAGGTGTAAAGGCTGGATGAAGAGGCACCCTCAACTTTAAAGCCAAAACAATTGCCTCTCTGCAAGAAGGCTTATTGCCGAAAGGATCCTCAAGGAGCTGCCTAAGCCTATCCACACTAATTCCAGCCTCAGCTGCAGCCCGTTCAAGGCTTCCCCCAAACTTGTCGCTTATAACCCTCTGCAAATCAGCAACCCACCATTCCTCCACGTAACCAGCGGGAGCCAAACTCTTCCCCTGATAGAGGAAATCTCCGAAACTCACCAGAATGTCGCCCAAAAACAGAATCTTTTCGATCCGGTCCTTAACAACAGAGAAATTGTCCAGTGAAACCTTAACAACCGAACCATCCCGCAGCTTGACGATGGGTGGCTCCAAGAAATCCACAGGCAACGCTATGCCTCCCTTTCCAGGCAGCTCTAATCGAAGCTGTGTGCCAGCCGCTATAAATCCTTGCAAAACAAGCATGGTCGCTGGGTGAATGCCGACAGCGGTTAATCCCGTGTTCCGAGATCGCCCATAACGTAGGCGGAACCCACCCCGTCTTGATGGGAACGAAAAAATCGGGCGGCCGGCAACAACATCGTCCATAAATCCAGCTGATTTTTTCTCAGACATCTTTCGAATTTCCTTTAGCCAGTCCCAGCCTTGGATTCCAAGCTTCTCTACAATAGCCCAAACTTTTGAGGCGCGTCCTACAATCCCATCATTTACAACACGCAACGCACCGCCACGAACTCGGTTGGTTTCAATGCGGGATAGGTTGCGATAAGAAGAAACCTCGAAGGGATCTGTTTCAGTCCCGGTGACTTCTACGGGCAGCCATTGAAGGGCTTTAGCCAACTCCTCGTCAGAAACATGGTACTGGAAACGGCTGACAGAACGTTCATAAAGCCTAATCTCTTCAATGAAACGCGCAATCTCCTCCTTGGTGGGCTTATAACGGTCAAGTCCTAAAAGCCGACGGATAAAATCTCCAATAACTAACGTTAAGGCTTGATCTGTTCCCCCAGCTGAACGGATGGGCCCCGCAAAATAAATGGCCAAGTACTTCGAGTGGTCCGGGTTTGTTTTGATTTTAACCTGTGCCACGCCTTGAACAGGGGCGGCTGTAAGTCCCTCAGTGAGTATTGCCAGCGCAGTGCGGATGGCTTGTTCAGCCGCTGCTTCCGGCTCCATATGTCCAAATTTCCCATAAACGATTTCCTCGGCGATCTTGAAAGCCAACTCCTCCCGCGGAAGCTTTGCACTTAGTTCACGGATTCTCTGGGCAACTCCCTTGGGACCAACAAGGCCCTCTACAAGGTCAGCCATGTCCTTGGCTATTTCACATTCGGGCTTAGGCCACGGATCCAAGCCTTTTTCTCGGGCTTTTCTGCTTATTTCATATAACTGTTCAAGCTGTTTCTCTAAACCGCTAGCATATTCTGCGTATGCACTGCTCATTTGAACGCCCAAACAAGCCCCCGCCTAAGTTAAGTGCGCCGATTTATTTCAGTCTTCTCAACATCGGAAACAAAAACTTACAGCCCTTCATACCCGGTATTTGCCACGTTTTATTCCCTCAACAATTTCAGAAACCTTGTCCTTTACTTGGTTATTTTCCACGACATTGCCAGTAACAATGATGTCTGCCCCAGCTGAAGTAGCCGCCTCTGCCTGATCTTTGGACTTTATTCCTCCACCAACAATTAACGGAACGTCTATTGACTGCTTAACCATACGAATCATTTCTCGAGGCACGGGGCTTTTAGCTCCTGAACCAGCTTCTAAGTAGATAAAGCGCATACCGAGATATTGTCCGGCTAAGGCATGAGCAGCCGCCAACTCAGGCTTGTCATAAGGAATTGGAATGGCTTTTCCAACAATGCCCGCAGTGCCACCTTCACCGACAATAATGTAGCCCATTGGAATAGGCTCTAAGCGATATTTTTTAACTAGGGGTGCGCCCAAAACATGGGCACCAATTATAAAGTAGGGGTCTATAGAGTTCAGCAACGACATAAACCATATAGCATCCGCGTAACGGCTAATAGCCGTAACATTATTTGGAAACAAAATAACGGGAAGCTTTACTTCACGTTTAATTGCCCTGACCACGCTGTCAAGATGGTTTGTTGAAATAAAAGTGGAGCCACCAACCATTATTGCGGAAGTCCCACCGGCCCTCGCTGTTTCAGCGATCGCCAAAGCTTGAGAAGGTGTAACCTTCTCAGGATCTATCAAAGTAATATGTATGGTCCCCTCAGAACTAATCTTGTTAATGAGGTACTGTTCAACAGCGCCTATCATACATTTCCCTTTCACTTTGAACTTTCAATTTCAGCAGGTTCGGGCTTTCTTAACCCATTGTAAAACCTATCAGTGAACATGCAATAAAAGTCTACTTCGCTCAGAGCTGCCTTGAACGGAAACTCCTCTTTTGCGCCGCAATTGCCGCAGCTAACAACCGCTCGGCCTCCCTCACGAAAGACTTCTACCCGGACAGCTTGCTTGCCACAGTTTGGACACGAAAAGAGCTTGGGCAGCTTCTTTTTAGGTATTCGAACAACTTTCCTTCTTCTACGCCCCATACCTCAATCCTTCACGGAGATCTAATCTTAATATTTCAGTCTTCGCCCTTAAATACTTGCCTAATCCAATAATCATTTGAGGGTTTCGGATTGAAGTTGACCCAGCAAGTCCTCGATTTAGACTGGGAAGAAGTTAAAACCAAAATTACCCGCTTCATAAGAGACTATGTAGAAAAAGTAAAGGCAAACGGGATCGTTTTAGGTCTCTCAGGCGGAATCGACAGCAGCACCGCCGCAGCCCTTTCAGCCATGGCTTTAGGAGGAGACAAAGTTTTAGGTTTAATGCTTCCGGAAAAGGAAACATACAACCTCACGGATATCATGCACGCCGAACTTGTCGCAGAAAAATTTGGCATAAAAACCGTTACAATTGATATCACGCCAACTCTTGAAGCGTTGCAGAAAAGCATACCAATCTTCGATCCAGAAGACAAACTTTGCAAGGGCAACCTGAAAGCCCGCACTCGCATGCTCTACCTATACTATTATGCTAATAAGCTGAACTTGATTGTTTGCGGTAGCTCCGACAAATCTGAAGTGATGATAGGCTACTTCACAAAGTGGGGAGACGTTGCAGCAGATATATCTCCCCTAATGGACTTGTACAAAACCCAAGTCCGAAAACTGGCAAGGCACATCGGAATACCAGAAGAAATAATTGAGAAACCGCCATCCCCAATGCTTTGGCCGGGCCAGACAGCAGAGGGAGAAATAGGTTTAAAGTATGAAGTCCTCGACCTAATCCTCTATGGCCTTGAACACTTTATGAAAGTTGAGCAGATAGCTGAACAGCTGAACCTGCCAAAAGACCTTGTGGAAAAAGTGAAGAGACGATGGAAAGCTATGGAACACAAAAGGAGAATGCCCTTGACGACAAAACTTCAATATAGGACTGTAGGCTTCGACTTTAGAATGCCTCTCACTTAACCGTTAGCAAGGTGCCGGCATGAAGCAGAAGTTTAAAGTTGCCCTCGCCCAAATAAACTGTAAAAGAGGGGATAAAAAGGCAAACATACAAAAAATTGAGGAATACACCGCAAGGGCACGGCAACACGACGCAGAACTCGTGATCTTTCCGGAACTTTCACTAACCGGATACACAATAAGAGACGAACTATATGAATCGGCGGAACACGTTCCAGGACCATCCACAGCAGCTATAGAAAAAATTGCCAAGAAACACGGGGCCTTCATAGTTTTTGGCATGCCCGAACTAAGCGACAAAACTCAAGCCACCTTATACAATACGGCGGTTTTGGTCGGGCCAAAAGGCTTTGTTGGAAAATATCGTAAAATGCACCTGCCAACCCACAGTGTTTTTGAAGAAAAAAGGTATTTCAGACCGGGCTATCAAGCAGGCGTTTTTGACACAGAGCTTGGCAAAATAGGGCTGATCGTGTGTTATGATCTCTTCTTTCCGGAACTAAGCCGCCTAATACGCCTTGAAGGGGCTCGATTAATCGTGTGCATCTCAGCTTCACCCGCTGTACGACGCACCTTCTTCGAAACTCTGACGGCCGCGAGGGCTATGGAAAACACCGCGTTTTTGGCTTATGTGAATCTTGTTGGTATAGAGAATGGACTGCAGTTTTGGGGAGGAAGCAGACTTATAGGGCCTGATGGAAGAGTATTAGCCATCGCAAAATATGATGATGAAGATTTAGTGATCGGCGAAGTTGACTATTCAGACATAGCCCCCACAGAAGCCTTTGTCCCAACATTAAAAGACCTACGTCCAGAATTCTTCGATAAATTAAAGGAGAAAGCAGAAAAACTCTAGAATTAACCTTATAACTTCTCAATTAAAAATCACAATCAAGTCACAGTCAACCATAAATTTTCCTAAGCAACAATCTCATCACAAAAACATCACGCCTAAAACATTATAGGGCCAGTTTAGCACAATCACACGTGACTTATCTGTGACAAGTGACATCACTTATCACACTCATTGATTGTTTAAACCGTTTTCCTTTGGCAATAAACAGAGACAGCTAAACTACACTTCAGTTTCACCAGGGTTTGCAAAACAAGGGAGCTTTGTCTCCGCCAACAGCAACCTGAGACCTCAAGTTTGAGACACGAAGGCTCTTAAGGCTTCTTCCAGAAATAATTTGGTAGTGTAAAAAGCCCTCCAACTTTAAAATAACAGCTTAAAATTTTCGTGTGCCGCCAAAAATATGCGCATTTCTGAGATTTTTATGTTTTTAGAGCGTATATAAGCAATAAATTTGCATATTGAGCCCAATTACTAGCTGTAGTGTTATCGAATGTTGATCACTTTTCAGTAAGTTTTTAAACCCGTATACAAAACTGTATTCACTGAAATAAACACGGTGATCAAAGAAATGAAAATGAAAGAAGTTGTCCAGCAATGGTTAAAAAAATCTTTAGAAGATCCCATTGCCAAAATACTGGCAAAAAACAGCCATTTAACAAAAACACAGCTCGAAACTTTGCTTATAAATGTTTTAGCCGAGAATTTATCCGGAAAAACGTTAAAATACGATGAAAAAGCCAAATTACGCTTAACAAAGGCAAAAATAAGCCGCGGCGCATTCAATAGAACCTTAAAACAGGCGGAAAAAAACGTTATAAAATCCATATACACCATAGTCCTCCTCGGATATTTGGGAATTTTTGAAAGCACAAAATTAGACCCATATATTGAAGTGGCAAACAAACTGCAAGAATACATTGAAGCCCACAAAAACATTACAAACGAAGAACAAATAAAATTCCTGAGAATTTTGAGAGAAGAACTCGAAACAAGCATAAAAGAGCTTGCTGATCCGTCAGAAGATTTGCCGTGACATCACAAGTCACACAGAAACAAACGTTCTGTATGTGTAAATAAAGAAAGCGTCGAAATGAAAAAGGAGTATTTAAAATGGAGATCCTCCAAGCAAATATTGCATGTTAGATTTGTGATGTGTGATGTCATGGTAAACATAATGCAAAACATAAGATTTTTAAATGCTCTGCAACCAGTATTGTGATGTGCGATGTGACATGAGAGAATCACAGATTACCCACATTGCCTATAGGTGACGAGAAATGTTTGATCTTGTAATCGTCACGGCCCTTGCGCTATTTATCACTGCCATCGGTTTTGGATTGGAGTATTACAGGCATATTACCAAAGTTAAAAATGAATATGAGAAGGCTAAGGTTGCTTTTAATGATATGCTTTTAAGTTTTAGTCGGGAGCTTAAACGGACAGCTGAAAGCGTGGAGAAGGTTGCCTTCAAAGTTGAAGCTTCATCTGCAAGAAGCGAGGAAGCCTTAAGCAGATTAAAGGAAGTTGAAGTTAAACTTAACACTCTAGAAAACAAGTTAAACGAACCGTTAAGGGGCTGGAGTGATCTGACTTCAAGGATGAACAATGTGGAAAAACAAATCTGTGACATCACAACATCTCATAAAGAACTATCATCAAAGCTTTCTCATCTCGAAGAAAAAGTTCAGCAAGCACAAGCCCTTCCAGAATCTGGAATAGAAGCTGTTATACCGATAAAAAGGGAAAAAGCACTCGCCCATTTAACAGAAACTGAACTAACGGTTTTGGAAATGCTCGCCACAGAAGGGCCTAAAACAGCACCCGAGATTAAAGATAGAATCAAGTTAAGCCGAGAGCATACGGCTAGGCTTATGAAGAAGCTTTATGAAGATGGTTACCTTGAGAGGGACACAAGCAAGATTCCATTCAAATACAGCGTGAAAAAAGAAATGGAAAAGCTGTTGAGGAAAACTGAGACAGAAGTAACATAACGGGATTTTAAAGTTACTAATGTTTGACAACAAGTTGTGTGGATCTTGGAGAAACTCTATACTTTAGGCGGTTTGACGCCCCAGACTTTATTAGCAAACCTTTTTTAGCCATTCTAGCTAGATACGTGGCAACCGTACTTAGGCCTATGGGTTCTTTGAACTCTTGCTCGTAAGCCTCTTGAATTTCCTTGGAAGTAAACCAAGCTATTGGAAAGTTTTTCTGAACTATTGACAATACTTTTTCGAATTTAGATGATTCATCCAGATGGGGGGAACTAACCTCTGAAGGTGTACTGCTCACCCCCCCTAAAAGTTCAACAAGGTCAAGTAAACGTAAAGCCTTCTCGCGAGTTATTCGACCTTCAAAAGCTATGCTATACTTATTGCCCTCGCTATCGAATATTTCAATTCGCATTTTCCTCGCTGGCATTCGTGCCGTGGCACCTTAAGCCTTTAATTCTGCATTTCACAAGTTATAACTGTTACGGTGAAATAAAGAAAAATAAAAGATCCAAAAATAGCTTAAAAAAAGGAAATAAGAATTTTCTACAGAGATTTTGTTCTACAAGATTCACAAATTTTCAAAACATGCTTTAAAGGACAAAAACAAGACATTTTCGTTGTTTGCAGTAGAAAAAGAGGAGTGACCTATTTCACAGTAAAGGAAGAAGAATACAATAAAAAATGAAAAAAAGAGAGTAAAAACAAGAAGTTTTAAGGGGTCTTTACAATAAGTTCACATGTTGTGAAAAGGATGTTTGCATATTTACTATCTGTTCGTTTACAGTTTAAAAGGGTCTATGGAACGGTTGGTTTGCCTAAGCAAAGAATTAAATTACGAGTAATACTACATGCAAGTATAAGGCACCCACCCCTGTTTTTCCACTGGGAAAGAGAATTAAAGCGTAGTTAATAATTTCGTTGAAACAAATCATTCTTGGATTATTTGTACAGTTTTTTTTACAGACAGCTTTTTAGAGCTACACACTTCTTTTACCTTTCAGAGTATATTTCTTTGCTTTCAAAGAAATCAAAAAACAAATTTAACTCAGTTTTAGAGTTCCACTAGAAATGAAGGGGTGTCCCCAACTAGTTTTCATTTTTAGCGTTAGGATTTTTAGGGTTTTTATGTGCTGGTCAAGTTTTTTGTACGGTATTCCTTATCTTTTCACATTTTATGAGAAGGGGGCTTTGAGAGGAAAAGGCATGAGCAACGCGAATGTACTTGATGATGTGTTTAACAAGTTCTTTAATGAACGAGGTATTTTTAAGGATAGAGAAGTTCTTAGACATGATTATTTGCCTGACAAACTTCCACATAGAGAGGATCAAATTAGACGTTTAGGGGAGGTTGTTGCACCCGTTTTAAAGGGGTCTAGGTGTTCTAACATTTTTGTTTATGGGAAAACCGGTACAGGAAAGACTGCTGTTACAAAATACGTTTTAACCCGTTTGGAGGCTAAAGCTAGGGAGGTCGGTTCTCCTGTTAGCTTTTGCTATGTTAACTGCCGTTTGGCAGGGACGGAATACCGAGTTTTAGCCAGCTTGTGCAATAGCCTCCACCTTTCTGTGCCTTTCACTGGCCTATCTTTAGGTGAGGTTTTTGAAAGATTTGTTAACGGTTTGGAGAGGGTGAACAGAATAATGATCATCGCTTTAGACGAGGTGGATGCGCTGGTTAAGTCTCGAAGCGACATTCTTCTCTATGAACTTACTAGGATTAATGAAACTTTGTCGCAGAGCAAAGTGTCGATTATTGGCATATCTAATGACTTGCGGCTTAAGGAGTTCCTTGACCCGAGGGTTTTAAGCTCCCTCAGCGAGGAGGAGATTGTGTTCAGGCCTTACAATGCAAACGAGCTTAGAACGATTCTTGCTGAGAGGGCGCAAAGGGCGTTCTATGATGGTGTTTTAAGCGAGGGTGCATTAAGCCTTTGTGCAGCTTTGGCTGCGGCAGAGCATGGGGATGCCCGTAGGGCTTTAGATTTACTGCGGGTTGCTGGTGAGGTTGCGGAGCGAAAGGGCGCGAAAACAATTACTGAAGAGCATGTCCGTGAGGCCGAAAAGCTAATTGAGCATAACCGTGTTGTCGAAGCTTTGGCGAATCTAACTCTGCATTCTAAACTGGTTATGTTAAGCGTTTTCCATTTGGTTAGGGCAAACGGTTACAAAGCTATAACTGGAGAGATATACGAGGTGTACAATGAGCTTTGCCGAGAGCTTGGAGTCACCCCGTTAACCCAGCGACGTGTCAGCACTCTGGTCAACGAGCTTGACGCGTTGGGGCTTTTAAATGCGCAGGTCATGAGTATGGGCCGCTATGGACGAACCAAGAAAATACGGTTAGAGGTAACCCGCACACTTATTAGAGAAGCATTTTCTAACGACACAATGCTCGGACGTTTAGTAGATTATGAGCCCCGCTGCCTCCAGGAAAAATCAGACAAAGGCTAGGTTTCGGCGAAAGAGACCACAGTTACATCGAAGGTTTGCATGTTGACAACAGGAACTAAACATGGTGTAGGAAATAGACCTAGACGCCGCATGTAATCTGTTTGCCCTTGCCAGCATCCAGAGTTTACAACAAGAACCCCGCGATAATTTGTGTATCCCAAAGTATGGATATGCCCTGCGTGAAAAATGTCTGGAACTCGCTCAATGACAAGGTGGTCCTTATTTTCCGGTGCCAGCGGTGTTTTTCCTCCATATGTTGGCGTTAGGTGGCGACTTTGCAGAAGCAGAGTCATCGCCTTTTCCGGGTGAGTATATTCCATCCCCGGAACCGTGGAAATTACGTCGTCGAGGCTGCGTCCGTGGTATAGTAGAAACTCAACTTTATGGAGGCTTATTGCGCATGGATTTCCAAAAGAATGAATTCTTCTTGATTCTTGTAAGGGTTCAAGGTAATCGCCGGAAATGGGTGGTTGAGGCAGCGCTTTTCTCGGGGCGTCATGGTTTCCTGGTATTATTATGACTTCAATGTAATCTGGAATTTGCTCGATGAACTTTGCTGCCAACTTGTACTGTCCATAAATGTCCTTTACCGCCAGTTCCTTAATTTGGTTAGGGTAAACGCCTATGCCATCTACAATGTCTCCTGCTATTAACACGTACTTCACGTGGCTTGCTATCTCACGCATCCTTTCATTTCCATATTTGCCGTTAAGCCACAAAACAAACTTGTTAAACGCTTCTTTCTGGAATTTTGTGCTACCCACATGCATGTCAGATGTGAGAGCAGCGTAAACGGGGTCTTGTGACCTATTTTGAGTTTTTGGCGCAAGGTCTGGCAGTATAATGTCTTGGGCCACCAGCAGCTTTTCCCGGGTTTTCACGACATTAACGCATACTACTTGATCCAGTAGCAAGCTTCTTGCTTTATCTAAAAGTTCACGGGGGGCGTTTTGAGGAACAAGCACTGTGGTGCTTGCATACAAATCTTCAATTGTCAAGAAAATTTTCTGGCGCCTTTCTATTTTCTCCGTAATCATGCCAATTACTTCAAGCCTCGTTCCATGCGGCGCTTTCAAAGCATCAATTATCGATACAGCTCCGCGTGCATCCATTCTTTGCCTCAACAGCTTTTCCATTCGTCTGAATCGGTCCCTAAAATAATCTAAGTAATCGTCTATGGTTCCACTTGAACTTAGCTTGGCGCCAGGGTCATCAATGACGGAGATATCTGCCTCTACTTCCTTTGCAAAGGGACGAAAAGTCCTTTTTCCCTCTAAAATTTGCTGCATTGGCTCATGTTGGATTGCTGGAGAAGGAACGTGGGCTATTTGAGGCGAAATCGAGTCTTTCACGGGTTCCGGCTTTTTAACAAGTTCTTCAAGGAACGCTCTTTCAATGAATAATGGTTTATCCTTAAGTCCATTAATTTTTTCCAAGGCTTTACCTATGAGGTCCACGGGGTCCTCGGCAGCTGCTATAATGCTTAAGAACTCGAAGGCATCCTTGTTTAACTGGTAGCCTGCCGCAATTGTTAATTCAACAGCTTTTTGAAGCTTTTCCGAGACCGAATTCATATCCTTAATTCCTGCCACCTAATCTTTTTCGGCACTATAATCCAGCCTTCTTTATCATCGCCGATGCTTTCCGTCAAACCTTGCAGGTGTAGATAAGCGGTCAGTGCTGCAGTGATGGCGTCTAACTCGTGACGCGTTAAGGACCGTTCTTCTAAGGTTCCGTCTAACCCCAGTTTTTTGAAGATTTCTTGGATTTCTTTCCAATTCTTTGTTGGCATGCCCAGCGCCTTTCTGGTTGATGTGGGATGCACTTCTACTGTTTCTATCCCGCTTTTTTTAATTAACTTATCTAGCCTTATGGCTCGCCGTGTGAGCGTTTTCATGGCAGGCAAGCCTGGCGGAAAAACGCGATAGCCTCGTTTGACGAGTTCTAAGTCGCCTTTCCGTAAAATGCCCTTTTTTGGAAGTTTAAGCGGGGCGTCTATTGCCACGATTGATGGTTTAGCGGCATTTACAGCCTCAAGAATTTCCTCGTCCGTGTAAACTAGGCGCGTTTCGATTTGGCTGTCTTTCAAAATGGCGATGCCTGTGGGGTTTTTCGCTTTACCTGCTAAGTCTATACCGATTATAACTTTGCTTTTCAATTTCAACACTTACGTTTAAGTTTATATAGCCTTACATTCTTTTAAATTTGCTAGCCAATATGCAAAAGTTATTTGGTGGTTTAAATGGGTGTAATTCGAAGGATCCAGCGAACGCCGAGCGGGACGTTTTTTGTCTGTTTGCCAAAAGAGTGGGCTGAACGTTACGGCTTGAAGAAGGGTTCCGTTGTGGCTGTAAACGAGACAAGTGACGGCAAACTTTTGATAGATCCGGAATACAGTGCTGCCCCTCCCCCCCGCACGGCCGTTTTGGAGCCTGGGCCATACCTAGGTCGCGAGATTATTGGGAGATACTTATTGGGTTTTGACATAATTCGAGTTGAGGGCAGGGAAAGCATTAGCTTTGAAATGCGGGAAATAGTTAAAAAAACTGTTAGTCGCCTAATTGGTTTGGAAATTGTTGAAGAGGACTATTCAAAGGTTGTTTTGCAGTGCCTTCTTGAACCAGCGAGTTTTCCACCGGAAAAAATTCTTCGGCGAGAGTATGCAATAGTGGCTGGCATGCACAAGGATATTGTGAACGCATTGGTTAATGGCGACGTGTACATGGCTAGAAGTGTTATTGCGCGAGATGAGGAGGTTAATAGGCTGTATTTCCTGCTTGTTAGAATTTTGAGGACAATAATTCAAAATCCAAGTTTGAGCGAAAAATTGGGTTTGCAACCCATTGAATGCCTTGACTACCGCTTAACCGCAAGCCTCGTCGAAAACATAGGGGACGAATGTGTAAGAACAGCATTCAAAGTTTTGGAGCTGAAAGGTGCAAAGTTGACTGAGGACCTTAAAAAGTTGATAGTTGAGTTTCACACCGGAGTTTTCGAGTCCCATGAAGATGCTTTAAAGGCGCTCTTCGAAGGCGACATCGCGTTGGCTGAGGAAGTTCGGGGCATAAGGCCTCAAATTGAGAAAACATTGCAGGCTATTGAAAAGAGCTCAAAAGAGCAAGGCCTTGAAGCCCTACCCTACATACTGGCGGCTGTTTCGACGCTGCGGCAAATATACGAACACAGCGTGGACATCGCAGACTTGGCTATGCCAAAATCCAAAAAACAATGAGCAACAGGGGAAGCAACATGCACCCTGTAAACGCAAACAAAAAACAATATCACATTAACTGTGAGAAGGGCGATTTGGCGGAGTATCTTCTTGTTCCAGGCGACCCTGACCGTGTCCCAAAAATTGCTAAACACTGGGATTCTGTTAGAGAAGTCTCTTGCCATCGAGAGTTTCGAAGCGCCACCGGCGTCTACAAAGGGGTTCCCGTATCCGCCCTATCCAGTGGTATTGGTCCAGCTTGCATGTCCATTGTTGTCAACGAAGCCTCGGCTATTGGTGTCCACACATTTATTCGCGTGGGAAGCTCCGGAGCTATACAGGAAAACATTAAGTGTGGTGATTTGGTTATTTCTTCTGCGGCGGTTCGCCTCGACTACGCGAGCAACTGTTATATAATGCCTGAGTATCCCGCCGTGGCTAACCATGAGGTTTTGCTGGCCCTTATTGAGGCGGCTGAAGCCTTAGGTTTAGGCAATTATCATGTGGGTGTAACCGCTACAACAGCCGACTTCTACGCCGGGCAAAACCGCCCAACAAAAACGCAAACAATGAATGTGCTGCCAACTCTGCAGAAGGCCGGCGTGCTTAACTTTGAAATGGAAACATCAACCCTCTTCACGTTGGCAAGCCTCTACGGGCTGAGGGCTGGAGCCGTATGCGCTGTCTACGCGAACAGATGCATTGGCGAGTTTAAACCCGGCGCTGGTGAAGAAGACGCCATTAAAGTCGCCAACGAGGCGGTCAAAATTCTCCACGAGTGGGACCAAAGAAAACAAGCAAAGGGCAAAAAGTGGTTTTACCCATCTATTTTGGCGTAAACCCTTTTTAGACTCGAACGCGTCCTTCAATTTTGGCCGGGGTGGCGGAGTGGTCAACGCGCTGGCCTCGAGATCTAAACCGCTAAAGGGGCTCTGACAAGCAAGCCAGTGGGCCTTCGGGCTCGCAGGGGTTCAAATCCCCTCCCCGGCGCCAATCTATGGGGCGTAGGTCATATTTGTGGCTGTTCTGCTTTGACAAATACGATACCTCTCTAGAGTTTTCATAGTAGAATTTATATGGATGGGGCTTAATTCCAGTCGGTTTGTGAAAAAGAGGGAAGTTGATGGTTATGGAGTGGTTTTATGCAGCGCCGGTAGTTGGGTTGGCTGCTGTGGCTTTGGCAAGCTATCTTTACAAGTATGTTAAAAGCCAAGAGAGCGGCACAGAGAGGATGCGGGAAATTGCCAGCGCCATTAAAGAGGGTGCCAAGGCTTATCTGAGAAGGCAGAATATGACTTTGGCTGTATTTGTTGTGGTGATGGCTGCTATTCTAGGAGTGCTTTACACGTTTTATGCCTTTCGCGAAGGGGACCCCCTTGGCCTCTATCGCGGTGTAGGCATGGCTGCAGCCTACCTTTTAGGATCCATATGCACAACGGTGGCTGCCTATGTTGGGATGATGGCTGCTGTTGAGGCAAATGTTAGGACAGCGAATGCCGCAAAACAGGGATTGAAGAAGGCGTTTCCCGTCGCCTTTTACGGCGGGGCCGTCATGGGCCTGTTTATTGTTGGGTTGGCGCTTCTAGGGATAAGTTTTCTATACTTCCTCTTTAATGTTGTTTTAGGATGGGGCGAAGTCAAAGCCTCTAACATTGTTTTGGGTTTCAGCTTTGGAGCCAGTGCTCTGGCGCTCTTTGCTAAGGCGGGTGGAGGCATTTATACTAAAACTGCCGACATAAGTGCCGATCTTGTTGGAAAGGTTGAACTGGGCATTCCAGAAGACGACCCTAGAAACCCCGCTGTGATCGCTGACAACGTTGGAGATAACGTTGGCGACGTGGCTGGAATGGGCGCCGACCTCATAGACTCTTACATAGCCAGTATTGTTGCCGCCATGATAGTGGGAGCAGAATTAGGCAGCCATCTTCTTGTCACTCTGCCTTTAGCTATCGCTGCAATGGGCCTTGTCGCTTCAATAATAGGCGCTTTGATTGTGAAGCTTAGCATAAAGGGGAATCCTGGAGCAGCGCTTAACAGAGGCTCGTTCACCACGTGGGCGATTTTTGCAGTTTTACTTTTTGCAGCAACGTTTTTCTCAGGGCTGGGTGAAAGTTGGCTTGGGGTTTTCCTTCCAACGGTAGCCGGGCTTATAGCTGGAGTAGTCATTGGTCTAACCTCCGACTACTTTACTTCTATAGATCGGGGACCTGCCCAGAAAGTGGCCAAGGCTTCAACAACCGGAGCAGCTATAAACATTCTTACAGGCTTTTCCTACGGGTTGATAAGCATTGTGCCGCCAATAATTGGCATTTGTGCCGCCACGATAGCTGCGTGGTATTTGGCCGACGCCTTTGGTGTTAATCCCTTTTATGGAATTGCCATATCTGCTGTTGGAATGCTCGCCACCGTTGGCATGACAATATCAGCGGATGCCTACGGGCCGGTTTCAGACAACGCTAAGGGCATAGCTGAGCAATCTGGGCTCGGCGAGGAGGTTATTGAGATTGCGGATAGGCTGGACGCTGCAGGAAACACCACAAAAGCCATAACGAAAGGCTTCGCCATAGGCGCAGCCGCTCTAACAGTTCTAGCCCTTTTCGGAGCCTACGCCCACCTTGTCGACATAACATCGCTGAATCTGATGACGGCTGAGGTTGTGGCTGGAGTTTTCCTCGGCGGCATGATGCCCCCGTTATTGTCGGCTTTGCTAATTCTGGCTGTCGGAAGAAACGCGGAAAGAATGGTTGAGGAGGTTAGACGCCAATTCAAGGAGATTCCAGGGCTTATGGAGGGGAAAGCCAAACCGGATTATGCCAAATGTGTGGATATAGCCACAAAAGGAGCCATCAAAGAACTTATGTTGCCATGCCTCTTAGCCATAATTGTTCCGATTCTAACCATGATAGTGTTGGGCAAAGAAGCCTTGGCCGGTTTCCTAGCCGGAAGCATAGTTACAGGCATAATCTTCGCATTGTTTATGGCTAATTCCGGTGGCCTATGGGACAACGCCAAAAAATATATTGAAGCCGGAGCTCATGGCGGAAAGGGCTCAGAAGCTCACAAGGCTGCTGTTACAGGCGACACGGTTGGAGACCCGTTCAAGGACACGGCTGGGCCATCATTGAACACCATGATTACGGTGATGTCGCTGGTAGCCGAAGTCTTTGCTCCACTAATCCTTTTGCTGATTGCTTAAAACTTCCCTTTTCCTTTTTATGACTTCGTATCTTGTATGGTTTGTGAACAGAGAATTTTATAAGTAGGGTGTTGTATGTCTCATTTACATTAAAATTGGAAGGTTGCTGGATGTCGAAACCTTGGCATGCCATGGAAGTTGATGAAGTTTTAAAAGAGTTAGGAGTTAACCGTGAAGGTTTATCCTCGCAAGAAGCCCTTGAGAGGCTTAAAAGGTATGGGCCTAACGAGATTAAGAAGGTGAAGAGGCGTACAGCCCTTCACATGTTTTTGGACGAATTTAAAGATATATTTATCTTATTATTGATTGCAGCGACCGTATTTTCAGCCATTGTTGGATACTATGAAATGTCGCAGGGCGGCGAGTTCCTAGAGGCCTACGCAGACTCAATAACAATAGGCGCCATAGTCCTCTTATGCGCAATAACGGGCTTTGTCCAGGAATATAGGGCTGAAAAGGCCGTTGAGGCCCTTAAAAAATTGGCTGCGCCTAAAGCTCGTGTAATAAGGGATGGGAAAGAGATTATTATTCCTGCAAGCGAGGTGGTTCCGGGCGACATCCTTGCGTTAGAGGAAGGTGACCATGTTCCGGCGGATGCTCGCCTCATAGAAGTTGTTGAGCTTAAGGCGAACGAGGCTGTATTAACCGGGGAGTCCACACCAGTTAATAAAGAATTGGTAGCTTTGCCGGAAAACACGCCAGTTTCTGAAAGGCGAAATATGGTTTTCTCCGCCACCCACATAGTTTATGGTAGGGGCAAAGCGGTTGTAACCGCCACGGGTATGAACACGGAATTTGGAAAAATTGCTGAGATGGTGCAAACAGCCGAGGAGGAGGAAACACCCCTTCAGAAGAAGCTAGACAGGTTTGCGAGCAAAATAGCCAAAGTTGTGGTCGCCGTCTGTGTACTGATTTTTGCTCTTGAAGCTTTTGAAGTAATAATGAAAATGCACTTTGAAGTTGAGGGCTTCATTCAAGCTTTCATGTCCTCAATTTCTTTGGCGATATCCGCTGTTCCAGAGGGACTTCCAGCAATAGTAACCATTGCATTGGCTTTAGGCGCAAGAGAATTTGCGAAGCGCAACGCCATTGTGAGGCGGTTGTCCTCTGCCGAAAGCCTTGGTGCAGTGACGGTCATATGCTCTGACAAAACCGGGACGATAACAAAAGGGGAGATGACTGTTCGCCAAATATATGTTGACGGAAAACTTGTTGAAGTGACGGGTGTTGGCTACGAGCCTAAAGGCGAGTTTCGCGTAGGCGAAGACGCGGTAAAACCCGAAGGAAGCCTTGAACTTGTTTTGCGAATAGGAGCCCTATGTAACAACGCCAGCTTAAGGAAAAACGACCAAAACAATACGTGGGAAATTTTTGGAGACCCAACAGAAGGCGCCTTAGTAGTTGCGGCTGCCAAGGCTGGACTTGAAAAAGAGTTTTTGGAGAAAAGTTTTCCAAGGGTTGGTGAAATTCCTTTCACATCTGAAAGAAAACGGATGACCACCATCCATAAAACTCCTGA